>Ga0208492_1000635_pt1 | contig 27749 bp, 24 predicted proteins | sample Subbioar_CSW14AB_FD_184820 | JGI IMG/M metagenome (GOLD analysis project Ga0208492, IMG submission 184820) | Serpentinite rock and fluid subsurface biosphere microbial communities from McLaughlin Reserve, California, USA - CR12Mar_CSW14AB (SPAdes) | ecosystem: Environmental > Terrestrial > Deep... | reverse complement strand
ATTTCTTATCTCTTCTCTGTTGCTAAGTATTTCATTGGTGCGCTGCTGAAAATAAAAAGGGTTCGCAAAAACTGATTCGTCTATTTGATGATTACTATATAAATCAGTACCAATCAATGTTTGTATTGGTGATTTAATATTAAAAAACTGACAAAAGGATTCATTAATACTTATCACAAGACCGGATTCATTTTCAATCAGTATGCCGGTTTGCAAATGCTGATTTATATTATTGATTATATCTGTTCCGGAAAAACAAAAGTCTGCCGTTTCGGAATTATTCAGTTTTCTCTTTAATAACTGCAGCTCGCTTTCCTTCTGCTGTAATTTTTTTTCGGCAGCATATCTGGCAGCTCTTTCCATTTCCAGTTCTATGGAGAGCAATTTTGGATCAATATGGGATTGACTTTTATCTGCCATGCGAATTATTTTATCAATTCACCTCTTTGCATCATTCTGTAAATAGTTGATTTTCCTATGTCTAGTTTTTTAGAGACTGCAATCACATCCTGATTGTATTTATTAAGGAAGTATTGTATGATTTGTTTTTCGTATTCCTTAAGTGAGGTCTCTTTAAATAGCAGGTTGCCAATCTGATCATTAGATTCAATATTGATGTCACTTGGATATATCAGGTCAGACTCTGACATAACAACAGCTAATTCTATGATTGATTTTAATTCCCTGATATTTCCAGGATAGTCGTATTGTTTCAGTTTGGCAATTGATTCTGGTGTTAATGTTTTTAAAGTGAGTCGATTGTCGCTGCAAAAACTCTGGATAAAATGCTTGGCCAGAATTAAATAGTCATTATCTCTTTCTCTTAAAGGGGGCAATTCTATCGGAAGACCTAAAAGCCGGTAATATAAATCTTCCCTGAATTTCTTTTCCTGTACTTCTTTCAGCAGGTTTCTATGGGTGGCAACAATAATTCTGACATCAATCGGTATTACTGCATTCCCGCCAATTCTGGTAATTTCTCTTTCTTGCAAAACCCTTAATAATTTTGCCTGTAGATGAATGTCCATTTCTGCAATTTCATCCAGGAATAATGTGCCTTTGTTGGCTTCTTCAAATTTTCCAATTCTTTTGCTCTGTGCACTAGTAAACGCTCCTTTTTCATGTCCAAATAATTCACTCTCGAGCAAGTCAGGTGGGATAGCGGCCACGTTGATGGCAACAAAAGGGTATTTGTGTCTTGAAGAATTATAGTGAATCGCTTTGGCCACCATTTCCTTACCAGTACCCGTTTCCCCGGTTAGAGAAACAGTAATATTGGTTTTGGTGGCTTTTTCAATCAGGGCGAATACTTTTTGTATGGAGTCGCTCTGTCCAATGATAACTTTGGAAAAGTCATAATTTTTTTTCAGTTCATTTTTAAGTTGCTCAACTTCTTTTTTAAGTCCTTTTATTTCCTGCAGATGAAGCAGCACATTCCAAAGTCTGTCCTTGGTGTCTTCGTCTTTAACTATATAATCAAATGCCCCAGATTTTAGTAGTTCCACCGCGGTAGTGATTTGATCCTGGCCAGAAATAATGATGACTTCTGTTTCCGGATAACGCTCCTTAATTTTTTTCAATACTTTACTTCCATCTGCATCTCCTTCAGCTAATGCATAGTCTAGCGTTACTACATCCGGTTGTTCGTGTAATTGTTGAAAAAATGCTTTTTCTGTTTCAAAACGGCTAACCTGGTAATCCGGGTTTAAAGAGAGATAATGCTCTAGCATCGTTCCATACCAGAGGTCATCTTCTAATATGAAGATTTTGAGTGGTTTTGTAGGTTTCATTGGATTTTCTTGGTTCTTCAATTTAGTGCAAATTCTTGCTGAATGTTCGATTTTATTCCCAAAAAGGGAAATTAAGTCTCAAAAAAAGTAATTTTTTTTGAAATTATTAAACTAACTGATTGATTATTATAAGGTTAATAAGTGGCATATTTTTTACGACTGTTAGGATAAACCATTACTATGAATGCGCAATCTTTACATACGGGTTGGTTGCCTGCAGAAGTATCGCAGGCTACCTTATTAGAAGCGATTTATAATAAATTGCCAGATATGGTCTTTTTATTTGATGTAAGCGAGCGCAAATTCATAATGCGTAATCCGGCATTGAACCATATGTTCGGCTTTGAACACCTGAAAGATCAGGAAATCAATTGCATTTCGCTTCGTACACTTATACATCCGGAAGACTGGAGGGGTATTCAAGCAGCTGTTGCCAAAGTGGGTCTAGATGGTCAGACTGTAATGGAAGTGGAATGTAGGTGCATGGATAAAATGCAGCAGTATCAATATTTTCAGACCCGATTGTCTGTATTTGAAAAGAAGGGGGATGAAGTAGTATACATATTAGGAATTGCTCAGAATATTACAGAACGTAAGAAAATTGAAATGCAAACCCAGTTGTTCAAGAACCGGTTGCAGGAACTATCCTTTATTACTTCTCATGAAATGCGCCATGAATATGCCAAAATTCAATCCATTGTTAACCTGATGGACAATCAGTTTATTTCGGATACTGAGCGGGTTGATCTGATTGCAGAAGCCAAAAAGTCCATTCAATTGATTAATTCGGCCATATTTAAACTCAATCATAAGCTGTCATTTAACCAACACGATGAAATTTTTGATATGAACAAAGAGAATGAATCATTCAGAAAAATCATTTTTATTGATGATGATGTATTAACGAATGTTCTGAACAGAAAAATAGTGCAGGCATTAATGCCTGAAATGCCTGTAGAAGTATTTATAGACATAGATGACGCATTGGATTTTATTAAAACTTCTCAGGAGCTTAAGCAGACGCTGATATTTCTGGATATCAATTTTCCTGGCAGGGGAGGCTGGGATTTTCTGGATGAATATATCACGCAGTCAGATGCCTCCAATGTAATTGTGCTGTCTTCCTCTATTGATAATAGAGATAGGGAAAAGGCCAGAAGCTATCCTTCGGTGATTGATTATATTACAAAGCCACTGTCTTTTGATTTTATTAAGACTTTTTTTGAAGAATTCAAGTCATTTCAGCTAGAAAAACAAGGATAGTGTAAAGTCCAATTTCTTATCTTTATAACTGTATTACCGAAAAATGGTAGTTGGCAACTTATGCGTATACTAATTGCAGATGATCATGGTTTAATTAGGGAGGGTCTGAAAAAGATTTTACTTGAGTCGTTGCCTTTTGCCGAGATTCATGATGTGTCTGATTCTGCTGAGTTATTTAAAAAATCCATCAAAGAGCCCTGGGATATAATTATTTCAGATATCAGTATGCCAGGATACTCCGGAATTGAGATTTTAAAGCAAATCAAAACTCATGTCCCCAATACGCCTGTATTAATGCTTAGCATGCATTCGCCCGAACAATACGCAGTAAGGGCAATAAAAGCAGGTGCTTCCGGCTATCTAACCAAGGAAAGTGCACCATATGAATTGGTAACGGCTGTGCAGCAAATTTTGGCTGGACGAAAATACATTACTAACAGAGTGGCGGAGGTATTGGCCAGTTCGCTGGAAACGGATTCATCCAAGTTGCCACACGAAAATTTGTCGGACCGGGAATTTGAAGTACTTAAAAAACTGGTTGAGGGCAAATCTGTCTCTGAAATCAGCGAGATGCTTTCCCTGAATATAAACACTATCAGCACTTACCGCGCACGTATTTTGGATAAAATGGGACTCAGAAGCAATGCAGACCTGATTCGTTACGCTATAGAGCATAAAATATCTGATTTGTAGTGATTATACTACAACCTGTCGTTTTTTTATAGGTTACAATTCAATTGAACTACTACAGTCATTTGCCAATTTGTTTTTTAGTATTGCATTAGAGGGTGCGTGCATCCAGTTTAAAATTCAATTTCCTGAAAAACCGATTGTAGTATCTTAACTACAGAAGCTTTGTAGGCCAGCCCTACAAAGCTTTCTTTTTTGACATAGTATATTTGGTTAATAACCATTTTATGAAGACCTCCTCCATCAACGTATTGATTGTAGAAGATGCAGCAATTATTGTTCAGCAGCTGAATCATCTTTTACTTGATCAGGAATCCAACATAGAAATACATATTGCGGAAACGGCAGAAAAAGGATTAATGATAGCGCAGCATAATTTTCCTGATGTATTTATACTAGATATTCAGCTGCCCGGACTGAGTGGGATTGAATTGCTGAATCAAATCAAATTGTCTTTTCCAACAAAAGAACCGCTAATTATTTTTCTTACCAATATGCCGAATGCAACATATCGGCAGGCTTGTTTAAAAAGTGGGGCTCATTTCTTTTTAGATAAGTCCAGGGATTTTCTGATGTTACCGGATATTATTCATCAATATAAATCTAATGAGCATTTTTTGCAATCCATTTCCCCACTTCCAAATGCCAGTTTATGCGGTACAACGAATTAAAAGATACGCTAGTAGTGGATCATAACAAGTATGGACATTACGTTCTGGCTGTTGATGCAAACGGGGAAATAATGTATTGTAATGATGCCTTCCAGCAATTGTACCAATTACAGGGAATTGCTGTAGCAGGTATATCCATTGAGGCACTATTCAATCTTCAGGAGGCTGGCCTTATCCATAGTGCCATACAGCAACTCAAGCAACCTGGTGCCAGGCCAAGAGAATTGCAATTCAAATATCCGGCAAGTTCTCAGGTTAGGAATACGATTCTTTTTTCTGTTCAATCCATTACAGATAAAAAGGGAAAATTCACAGGGGTGTTATTGAAAGGAGATATAAAACAGCCAGGTATAGATAGTAAAAAAACACTAATGATTTCTTCGTCAGTAGGAGTAATGGAAACAAATCTTTCCTCTGTTACCTCCAATCATTGTTTTAATGAACTGGCCGAATTTATGCCCGAATTAATGTGGATGACCAATACTCAAAATGAGATAACACATATCAATAAAGCATGGCAACAATATTGTGGAACAAGTAAAGAGGATCAGCTGGTTGAAGGGTGGCTGAAATATATACACCCTGAAGATATAGAGAAAGTGATGGCAGACAGGAAATCGGCATTTGCCATTCAGCAACCTTGCAATCTGGTTTATCGGTTTAAAAAACACGATGGTAATTTTCGCTGGATGAATATGAAAGGAAATCCCGTTTACAATGCACAGGGTGTTTTTCAGGGATATACCGGTTTGTGTTTAGACATCACCGCCGTAAAAGAAGCGCAGATCCAAATAAGAAGGCAGCAGGAATTGATGGAGAGTACTAAAATTGAGTTTGGAAAATTCACAAAGATTGCTCAAAAAATTGGTAGCATTATTATCATGTGTAATGCGGACAACCGCATTACCTGGGTAAATGATGCGTTTGTGAAGACTACCGGGTATACATTGAAAGAAGTAAGCGGAAAAACTCCGGGAAGTTTTTTAAAAGGTCCTGAAACCAGTAAGGAAACGCTGGATAGAATACGAAAGGTAATTGAGCAGGGGAAAGGAATACGCACTGAAATTTTATACTATACCAAGAGTGGTGCCCGCATTTGGCTAGATCTGATGATAGAGTCTTTGTTTGACAAGGATGGTGTAATAACAGGCTATATTACTATTCAGAAAGACATTACGCTCAAGAAAATATCAGAGAAAGAAGTATTGGAGCAAATGAGCCATCTCAAAAAGATTTCTTTTATTACTTCTCATGAACTTCGTCATGAGTTCTCAAAAATTTTGCAGCTTTTGCAGACTGCCAAATTCCAAGATCATAATCTAGCTACCTATGCACAGATTTTCAGTGATATTGAATATTCAGCTAACCTGATGAATGATGCTATTTTCAAGCTGAATGATCAAATTAATTTTGCTTCAACAAATAGTATTTCTTTAAATAAATACCTGTTGAATCAGGCTATTGAAGAAATCTGCCTAGTAGATGATGATCACCTAGTGAATAAACTGAATGAGCTGATCATCCGCAATGTTATGCCCACTATGCCTGTGCATACTTTTGATCAGGTGGATACTGCTCTTCAGTATGTAAAAGAGAATCCAAATACCAAGCGTAAGATATTTTTGGATTTAAATTTTTCCGGAAGATCGGGATGGGATTTTTTGCATGAATACGAAAAACTGGGACATCCATGGCCTGTTGTAATTCTAACATCTTCCATTGACCATGTTGACTACGAACGTTCTAAAAAGTTTTTGAATGTTACGCACTTTATTACTAAACCCCTTACGATTGAGCAGTTTGAAAAACTGAGTGAAATGGAAAATTTAATGGTGCATTAATGTTCTATTCGGTTGTTCTGCCAGCCGATTAAAATAACGCCAGCAATCACCAGTGCAGTACCCAGTATTTGTGTAATTAAAATGGGTTCATTCAGAAAAACGGATGCCTGAATAATGGTAGAAACAGGACCAATGCTGGTAATAATGGATGTATTGTTACTGCCAATTTTTTTCATGCCTGCGCTAATCATAAATGAGGGTATAACAGTGGCAATTATGGCCAAAGCAAGGCTGTACCAGCCTAATTCCCAACTCATGTTTATGCTTTGCCATTGTTGTTTTACAATAAAATGGACGAACACGCCTGCAGTTGCAGCCAGCATTGCATAAGCAGTATATCGGGTAGCGCCCGCTCTGGTTACCATTCTTCCGGTACCTACCAGATAAAATGAGTAAGTAACTGCGCAAAGAAAAACCATAAAGGAGCCAAAATAAAATGAATAGTTGTGCTGCACTGTACCCAATTCTGCGTAATAGGCAATTCCAATCCCTGTATAGGTAATGCATAAAGCTAAAAACTGTATACGGGTTATTCTTTGTTTAAATAAATAAGTATTCAACAGTACAGCAAAAGTTGGATAAAGAAATAAAATCAGTCTTTCCAATCCTGCAGAAATATACTGGAGGCCTATAAAATCAAAGAGGCTGCTCAGGTAATATCCAAGTATCCCTAAAATAATTATCCAACTGAAATCTCTTTTACTGAGTGGTTGTACATTTTCCTTTTTACCTGAAATCCACGCTGCAGCAATATAAAAGGGCAGAGACAATAACATTCTTAAAGTAAGCAGTGTTATTGCGTCTACCCCTGTATTTCTAAAAGCGAGTTTTACCCAGATAGCTTTAGTGGAGAACAATATGGCTCCGCCAATGCTTATTAAAAAGCCTTGCAGAAACAACTTTGATTGCTTCTCTTGCGGCATTTTATACACTCACATTAAAATCTCTCAAAGCGTCGTTCAAGCTGGTTTTTAAGTCTGTGCTTGCTTTTCTTTGACCAATGATTAATGCACAACTTACCTGGTATTCTCCTGCATTGAATTTTTTGGTATAGCTGCCTGGTATCACAACACTTCTGGCCGGAACTCTTCCTTTCATTTCTATGGGTTCGGGTCCGCTAACATCAATGATTTTTGTAGACTGGGTTAATACCACATTGGCACCTAGTACGGCTTCTTTTTCTACAATCACACCTTCTACCACTATACATCTGCTGCCAATAAAGCAACCGTCTTCAATAATAACAGGACTGGCTTGAAGTGGCTCCAATACACCTCCGATTCCTACACCTCCACTTAAATGAACATGTTTACCAATCTGGGCACAACTGCCAACAGTAGCCCAGGTATCTACCATGGTGCCTTCATCTACATAAGCACCGATATTTACATAGCTGGGCATCAACACCACATTAGGTGCTATGTAAGCTCCGTATCTGGCTGTTGCAGGAGGAACGGCTCTTACGCCTAGTTCTTTATAGTTTTTCTTCAGCAACATTTTATCGTAGAATTCAAATGGGGGCATTTCCCAGGTTTGCATTTCCTGCACGCCAAAATACATCAGTATGGCTTTTTTTACCCACTCATTAACTACCCATCCATCCTCTCCCGGGCTGGCAACTCTTAGTTGTCCTTTATCAACTGCTTCAATTACTTGTTTTACGGCATCGCTGTATTTTGCGTCCTTTAATAAGGATCTGTCATTCCATGCAGCTAATATTAATTCTTGGGGCATATTTCAATTTTGGGCAAAAGTACAGTATTTCAGTTTTGTGTAGTTTTGCCAGATGCAAAAATTGCTGATTATTCAAACCGCATTTATTGGGGACGTAGTACTGGCAACTGGTTTACTGGAATCACTGCACGAAGCTTATCCTCAGGCTCAGATAGATGTATTGGTAAGAAACGGCAATGAGTCTTTGTTTGCGAACCATCCCTTTGTTCATCGGGTCCTGGTCTGGCAAAAAAAACAGCATAAATACCTGAATCTGATGAAACTGGCATTCAGTGTCAGAAAAGCATCTTATGATATCGTCTTCAATTTGCAACGCTACGCTGCAACTGGCTGGATTACCTGTTTTTCAGGTGCAAGAGAAAAAATCGGGTTCAATAAAAATCCCTTTCGTTTTTGTTACTCGCGAACGCTTGTGCATAGTATGGACACCAACAAGGGGATACACGAAATCAATAGAAATTTTCAATTGATTGCTCATATAAATGGTGTTCGGCTGAAAAATCCCGTTTTGTATCCTGCTGTTTCCGATATAGAAAAAGTGCTTCCCTATCAGCAGCTACCTTATATCTGCATTGCCCCTTCTTCAGTATGGGCAACAAAGCAGTTTCCCAAGGAAAAATGGATTGCGTTTTTGAATGCCCTTCCTAAAGAGCTCAAAGTGTATGTATTAGGCGGACCCGGGGATATTTCGCTTTGTAATGAAATTATTGAAGCAAGCAGTACAGAAAATGCCATTAATCTTGCAGGCAAACTTAATTTTCTGGCTTCGGCTGCACTAATGAAAAATGCTTTGATGAACTATGTAAATGATTCTGCCCCCATGCATTTCTGTTCCTCTGTAGATGCGCCGGTTACCGCCATCTACTGTTCTACGGTTCCAGGATTCGGATATGGACCTTTGAGCATGCATAGTAATATTGTAGAAGTGAAGCAAGCATTGGATTGCAGGCCTTGCGGATTGCACGGTAAAACTGCCTGTCCTCTTGGGCATTTTAATTGTGGATTTCAAATTGAAATAGCACAATTAATTGCCACGCTTCCTGCCCTGACCAAACAATAGTACATTTGCAGCAATGATGATTTCGTTTACTGAAAAAGAGGAAGCTGTTTTCAGGCAGATAGGTACGCTTGCAGATCAACTGGGGATGCCCTGTTACCTAATTGGTGGATTTGTAAGAGATAAGATAATTGGAAGAAATACCAAGGATGCAGATATTGTTTGTCTGGGAGATGGAATTGAGCTGGCGCATTTATTTGCAGCACAGCTGGATCCTCAGCCAGTTGTTGCATTTTTCAAAAATTTTGGAACTGCACAAGTAAAGTGGGCAGATTTTGAGATTGAATTTGTGGGAGCCCGCAAAGAGAGTTACCAGCATAGTAGCCGGAAGCCACAAGTAACTGAAGGCACTTTGGCCGATGATCAGAACCGAAGGGACTTTACCATCAATGCAATGGCAATTGCCTTGAATGCTGCTGAGTTTGGAAACTTACTGGATCCCTTTAACGGAATGGATGCCATTCAACGGAAATGTATTGAAACACCGCTTGCTCCTGTGCAAACATTTAGTGATGACCCGCTGCGTATGTTGCGTGCCATTCGATTTGCTACCCAACTTAATTTCAGTATAGCGCCGGAAACCTTTCATGCGATAGGAGAGAATGTGCATCGTATGAAAATTGTGAGTCAAGAAAGAATTACGGATGAGTTGAATAAAATAATGATGAGTGATAAACCATCTATTGGATGGGATTTGTTGTTCAAGTCGGGTTTGCTGAAAGCAATCTTTCCGCAAATGGTTGATTTACACGGAGCCGTTTATATTGAGGGGAAGGGGCATAAGGATAATTTTTACCATACCCTGCAGGTGCTGGATAATATTACACCCCATACAGATTCAATTTGGTTACGCTGGGCTGCCCTCTTACACGATATTGGCAAACCTGCTACCAAAAAGTTTGAAGAGGGGCATGGCTGGACCTTTCATGGTCATGAAGTGGTTGGCGCAAGAATGGTTCCTAAAATTTTCTCCAAATTAAAACTGCCATTACATGAACCCATGAAATATGTGCAGAAGCTGGTGCTGCTGCATTTGCGACCAATTAGTTTAACCAAGGAAAATATTACCGATAGTGCCGTAAGAAGGTTGTTGTTTGACGCCGGGGAAGACATTGATGATTTAATGAAACTATGTGCTGCTGATATTACCAGTAAGAATAAGCAGAAAGTACAAAGGTACCTTCAGAATTTTGAGTTGGTAAAAGAGCGAATGGCAGAAGTAGAATCCAAGGATCAGTTGAGAAACTGGCAGCCACCCATTAGTGGGGAAATGATTATGGAGGTATTTGGATTGAATCCGGGTAAACAGGTAGGCATTTTAAAAGATGCGATCAGAGAGGCCATACTGGACGGGATTATTCCGAATCAACTGGAAGCAGCCTATGCTTTTATGTTAGAAAAAGGGTCGGAATTGAACCTGAAACCCGTCAAATAATCGCTATTTTGCACCCGGTAACCAACGATAATCAAAAAGCACTAATTAATAAATCTGGCGGAATGGCAATTTTAAAATTTAGAATATACCTGGAAGAGGATGATGCAGTTTACAGAGACATCGTGATTAAACATACACAGTATTTTCTTGATTTGCATTTTGCAATTTTAAAAGCATTTGAATTTGATACCAAGCACCAGGCAACTTTTTACAGAAGCAATGACAACTGGTTAAAGGGAAGAGAAATCAGTTTTGAGAAATATGACAAAGCCTATCGTGCAGAACCCCTTTTGATGGCCGAAACAACCATTGGCTCTGAAATTCAGGACGTAAATCAGAAGTTTATTTATGAGTATGATTTTGCTAAAGGCTGGACATTTTTAGTGGCGCTGATTAGTGTAAATAAAGAAGAGAATGCCAAGTTAACCTATCCTTCCGTAACCAGAGTGGAAGGAATTGGCCCTCAACAGTATGGCACCAAGAGTTTGCTAGGAGATAAGTTTGCCGATATAGAAGAGAAATACGACCTGAATGAAGCTGCAGATGGCTTTGGTGAAGAAGGGGAGGAAGCAGCCAGTGAAGCAGACGGAGATGATGATGGTTTTGGTGGAGAAGAGCAAAGAGACGATTTTGAAGACTAAACCTACCGTATATATTGTTGCCGGTCCAACCGCTATTGGTAAAACCGCATTTGCAATTGAACTGGCCAAGGTTCTAGATACAGCCATCATTTCTGCAGACTCCAGACAATGTTTTAAAGAACTGTCTATTGGAGTAGCAAGACCTAGTGAGACTGAGCTCGCAGCAGTTAAGCATTATTTTATTGCAGACCATTCCATCAGAGAAAATCTGAATGCAGCTTATTTTGAACAATTTGCTTTGCAAAAAACAGTTGAACTGTTGGAGCATCATCAAAGCGTTGTTATGGTTGGTGGAACAGGATTGTACATTAAGGCTTTTTGTGAAGGTATTGATCCAATGCCTGCCATAGATCCGGAAATCCGGGAAACAATTATCAATAACTACGAAGCCAAAGGAATGATTTGGCTGCAATCCGAAATTAAACACAGGGATCCGGCTTTCTGGGCGGTAGCTGAACAAATGAATCCACAGCGATTAATGCGTGCACTGGAAGTATTGAATGCAACAGGGAAATCCATTCTTCATTTCAGAAATGCAACAAAAAAAGAACGTCCATTTCGTATAATCAAAATTGGTTTAGAAATGCCGATGGAAGTATTGACGAAAAGAATTCACCAGCGGGTGGATAAAATGGTTGTAGCTGGGTTGTTTGAAGAAGCTGCATCTGTAATAGACTATCGCAACCAGACTGCTTTGCAGACAGTGGGGTATAAGGAAGTTTTTGATTATATAGATGGGTTAATCACGAAAGAGGAAGCGATAAATCAAATAAAAATTCATACCCGTCAATACGCCAAGCGCCAGATGACCTGGTTTAAAAAAGACCCAGAATTTGCATGGTACAATGTGGGTTCACTGTCAATGGAAACCATACTAACGCGAGTGCTTGAAGGCTAAGTAGATTACATGCTGTTCTTTATTTTCTGCTTAGTAAATATTCACTTCTCTCTCTAAAAGGATTCCGAATTTTTCCTGAACACTCTCAATAATTTCACTGGACAAAGCATAAATATCAGTTCCGGTAGCTTTGCCATAATTTACCAATACCAGGGGTTGCAATGGGTAACAGCCTGCATCTCCTTTTCTAAATCCTTTCCAGCCCGTTTGTTCAATCAACCAGGCCGCCGGAACTTTGGTCATAAACTTATCGCTACCCGGAAAACCTGGAATTCCGGGATATAATTTTTGAAGTGCTTCGTAAAAAGTTTGATGTATTACCGGGTTTTTAAAAAAGCTGCCGGCATTGCCAATCTTGCTAGGGTCTGGTAATTTACTTTGCCGAATCTGTATTACTGCATTTGCAATGGCTTCAATGCTTAATTCCTTTACACCCTTTTGCTCCAGTGCCTGTTCAATATTTCCATAGCTGATGGTAAATTTTGGCTGTTTCCTTAATTTATAAGTTACCGAAATAATCAGAAACTGATTGCGAAGGGATTGCTTGAAAATACTTTCGCGGTATCCGAACTGGCATTGCGCATGCGTAAATTGAACCAGTTCGCCGTCGGGTAAATGCATCGCTTCCAGGCTTTCGAAAACATCCTTGATTTCTACACCATATGCGCCAATATTTTGCATGGGAGATGCGCCCACATTGCCCGGTATCAAGCTCAGATTTTCAATTCCCTGGTATTTATTTTCTACGCAATACTGCACAAAAGCATGCCAGTTTTCACCAGCCATTGCTTTAATGTACACATAGTTGTCATCTTCGTTTACTTTACTGATGCCCTTCAAATTATTCTGCAAAACTAGCCCGTCATAATCATGGGTAAACAATACATTGCTGCCGCCACCCAACACTAGTAGTCGCTGTTGTTGTGTTTTATTCCATTCGATAATTTCCTTTATTTCTTCCTGGCTTTCTGCGGGTACAAAATATCTGGCCATTGCATCAACCCCAAAGCTATTGTAGGGTTGCAAAGAAATATTTGATGCTATTTTTTTCATTTTAATAAACAGGGTCAGTATTTGGTATAATATGAACGGATCTGTATCGCTGATGTGTATGCAAGATGAGCATTTGCTGCTGTATGGCTTTTTTACAAGATAAAACAGTGTTGCCGTCTTTGGGTAGCTTAATCAGTAGTTCCCAAAGATATTGGTTCCTGATTCTGTCTACAATTGGTTGTGAGGGACCATTCATATACTGACCATATCCGGTAAGCAATCCTTGTTTCATAATCTTGGCTGCTTCTTCTGCAATCTGTTTGTCTTTATGTTTGAAAATTACCTGAATTAGTCTGGTAAAAGGAGGGTAGTGGAATTCCTTTCTGTTGGCAATTTCAAACTGATACAATCCCTTATAATGATGCTGCTGAACAAATGGCAATATAGGATGGTGGAGGTTACTCACCTGAACCAGTACTTTGCCCAGCCCGTCTTTTCTGCCCGCTCTTCCACTAACTTGTTCCATTAGCTGATAGGCTCTTTCATTTACTCTGAAGTCGGTAAAATTCAAAATGCCATCTGCGTCTACAATCCCTACTAAATTTACTTTTTCAAAATCAAGCCCTTTTACTACCATCTGTGTGCCCACCAGTATGTCAATCTTGTGTTGTTCAAATTGTTTAATGAGATTATCATGGTCGTGTTTGCCGCGAATACTATCGTAATCCATTCTGGCAATCACTGCATCCGGAAATGCTTCGGCAACCAGTTCTTCTATTTTCTCTGTGCCAAAATTTTTCTGAATAAAATGATGACTTCCACAGGCATGACAGGTTTGAAGCAGGGGATAAATGGTGCCACAGTAATGACAGGATAATTTCTGCTTAGCCTTATGAAAAGTTAGGGTTACATCACAGTGATTACAATGCGGTATCCAGCCACAGGTATCACAGAGCAGATAAGGGGCATAGCCTCTTCTGTTCTGAAAAAGAATAACTTGCTTCTTATCGTTCAATGTTTGCTGAATAGCTGCCAGTAAATCATCAGATAAGGGCTTTGCACTTCTTTCCTTTGCGGGTATTTTCTTCAGATCAATCAGTTGTATTTCAGGAAGTGCAACATCTGCATAACGCTCAGTAAGTGTTACCAATCCATACTTCCCCTGCTCTACATTATAATAGCTTTCAATAGAAGGGGTAGCTGATCCAAGTAAAACCTTTGCCTTGAACAATGATGCATAATATATGGCAGTATCGCGGCTATGGTATCTTGGTGCAGGATCCTGTTGTTTATATGACGCATCGTGCTCTTCATCACATATAACCATCCCCAGGTTATTGAATGGTAAAAACAAAGCAGATCGGGCACCCAAGACTACTTTGGTTTCTCCAGAATTGATTTTATTCCAGATTTCAACCCTTTCGTTGGGATTGAATTTGGAGTGGTAAATGGCTATATGACCTCCTAGGCTTTTTTGTAATCGGCGAATCATCTGAGCGGTTAAAGCAATTTCCGGTAACAGGTATAATACCTGTTTGCCTAATTGAATCTGCTCTTCAATCAGCTTCATGTACAACTGTGTTTTTCCACTTGCGGTAATACCATGTAACAAACACACGGATTTACTTTCAAAACAAGTCCGAATTTCCTTCAATGCTTTATCCTGCGCAGTCGAAAGTGAAAAATCGAGCTGTAAAAGTTTTGGAAGAGAAGGCAGTCTGTCTGCATTTCTTTTTTCTGCTATCAGAATTCCTTTCTCAATCAAGCCTTTTAACTGAGCCGCACTTGCATTGGCTTTTTTAAGTAACTCAGGTTGAGTTACTATACCAATTGTATTTTTTAAATGTAAATAAGCCAGCAGCAATTCCATTTGTTTAGGGGCCCTGCTCCAGTTATTTAAGAGTTGTTCCAATTGCTCTTCCTTTGCATATTTTGGATGCAAAAGAATATAGGTCTCTGTTTTTTGTTTGTATTTTTCTTTGAGTTCCTCCCAAACATAGCAGACTCCTTTCTCTACCAGTTTTTTTACAATCGGGTAAGTATTATGTGTGTCCAGTAATTGCTGTACTTCACTTATTTTTAATTCCCCTTTTATTTCCAATGCTTCAGCAACTATAAATTCCGAATCAGATAAATCGCTAAAGTCAAGACTTCTTTCCTCGTTCCATTGTAAAATACTTTCGCTAGACAATTTTAAATTGGCAGGAATAGCAGCCTGCATAACTTCTCCCTCCGAGCACATATAATAACCGGCAATCCATTCCCAAAGCTGTAATTGTTCTGCATGCACAACAGGTTGTGTGTCCAATATATTCAGAACCGGTGCAGGGTTTAAGCCGGGAGGGATATCGGTCAGTATTTTTTTTACGATGCCTGCGTATCGTTTGTTTTTTCTTAGAGCCACTTCTACCCGAATGCCAGGTGCAATGGAATCCTGAAATTGTTCAGGTACTTTCCATGTATAGTTTTTTGGCAGGGCCAGGGGAATAATGACTTCAACAAACAGTGGCTTCATTACAGCAAAAATACAGCTATGGCGTTGGATAACTGTTATATCGTTTTAAACCCGCTTCCATGATTTTATACACACGGTCTTTCAGTGCGGGTAAATCTTCCATGGTCAGTCCATTAACCGGAACTTCTTCCAGATACACTACCCTGTTTTGGCCAGGGGTCATTTCAAATAATGACTTATAATGCAATCTTTTTAATGTGTCTACCAGTAATAGGGGTTTAATAGGAGTCTGTGTTTCAATGGCAATTCTGAAAGCTCCGTCAAAGAAGGTTTTCAATGGCTGTCTGGTTTCATTAAATGTACCTTCAGGGAAAATGATAATTGAGATATTGTTTTTGATGGCCGCTTTTAAAGCTCTTACACTTTGTGCTCTTTTGGTGGCGTTTTGTCTATTCACCAGAATAACAGCTGCCTTGTATATCCATCCAAAAACCGGCACTTTAATCATTTCATATTTTCCTAATGCCCTTATTGGCTGATGAATGGCCAGTACAATAGGAGGGATATCCATATAGGAAATATGATTAGCTACAAAAATGTACTGCCGGCTTGTATCGTGCGGGTGTTCATATATTTCTTCGTGAACTACGCCAATGGTATAATACCAGAGTTGCGCCCATACACGGCAGCAACGGTATACCAAGTTCCCCCCTTTAATTTTACCTGCCGTTGCTGCCAGCATGGCAAATGGAAATACCAGCAGCATTACCATTATAAAAGTGATCAGTGCGTAAATGGAAAAAATAAATAATAGTCCTTTCTTAATTAGTCCCATAAGGGCAAAAGATATAAAACCCTCAAAGGATTACCAAATATTCGCCGCACCTGTTAAAAAGGAATCTACTTTTTTGGCACATTCTCTTCCTTCACTGATGGCCCATACAACCAAACTTTGTCCTCTTCGCATATCACCTGCAGTAAATACTTTTTGAATATTCGTCTGGTAGGATTTTTCGGTTGCCTTTACATTACCTCTTGCATCCAACTCAATTTCTAGTTTTTCCAGTAAACCTTCTTTTTGCGGACTTACAAATCCCATGGCAAGCAAAGCCAGTTCGCAGGGAATTACTTTTTCTGTACCAGGTATTTCTACAAAACCTGCTGCTTTTCCATCTTCATTAATTTTCCATTCCAGATTCACGGTAACCAATGCCTTTAAATTTCCTTCTTCATCACCAATGAATTTTTTGGTGGCAATGGCCCATTCCCTGTTGGCTCCTTCTTCATGTGAAGAAGTTGTTTTTAGGATGAAAGGATATTGTGGCCAGGGCATATACGGGGTTCTGCTCTCTGGTGGTTTAGGCATTAGTTCAAACTGGGTTACGCTGGCAGCTTGTTGGCGGTTGGCTGTTCCTATGCAATCACTTCCTGTATCTCCACCACCTATTACCACTACGTGTTTGCCCTTTGCAAGAATAGGTGCTGTTTCCAAAGCAATATCAGCAACTCTTTTGTTCTGTTGTTTTAAAAAGTCCATAGCAAAATGTACACCTTTTAACTCTCTGCCTTCAATGGGCAGGTCTCTTGGAATAGTGGAGCCTCCTGCCAACACAATGGCGTTGTATTCCCTCAGCAGGTCATTGATACTGATATTGACACCAACATTGGCATTGCACTTAAACTGAATGCCTTCCTGTTCCAATAAAGCTATCCTCCTTTCTACCACCCATTTTTCTAATTTAAAATCGGGAATGCCATAGCGCAACAATCCGCCAGGTTTGTCATCTCTTTCAAAAACAGTAACCTGGTGACCTGCATAGTTCAGTTGTGCGGCTGCTGCCAGTCCAGCAGGTCCTGATCCAATTACTGCCACCGTTTTACCTGAACGATACAGGGGTTTGTAAGGTTGTACAAATCCTTTTTCAAACGCTATTTCTATAATATGTTTTTCTATTTCCTCAATGGCAACCGGAGGTTGATTGATTCCTAACACACATGCCGATTCACAAGGAGCAGGACATATGCGTCCAGTGAATTCCGGAAAATTATTGGTAGATGAAAGTATCTCATATGCTTCCGCATAATTCTTTCGGTAAACGGCGTCATTAAACTCTGGAATTACATTGCCCAGCGGACATCCGTTATGGCAAAAGGGAACGCCGCAGTTCATACAACGGGCACTCTGCTGATTTAAAGATTCTTCCGGTAAGGAAGAAACAAATTCTTTGTAATGCTTTAGTCTGCTTGTTACAGGTTCTTTTACTGAAGCCGTTCTGTCAAATTCTAAAAATCCGGTGGGTTTACCCATGACTATTATTTTAGTAGTACCTGATGGTTCAGGTGTAAAAAAATTATTTTAATACAGTGCTGTTTTCTTTTTTCCTCGCCAATGCTTTTTTGTAATCGGTAGGAAAAACCTTAATGAATTGTGATAGCTGATTGTCAAAATCGTTTAAGATAAATGCAGCTACCGTGCTTTGGGTATACCTGTTATGATTTTCAATTAACGCTTTTAGTACACGGGCATCTTCTTCGCTTAAGGGATCCAGTTCAATCATTTCCATATTACAATGCTGCGCAAAGGTTCTGGTAGGGTCATAAGCATATGCAATACCTCCGCTCATGCCAGCTCCAAAATTTCTTCCGACAGCTCCCAAAATCACAGCGATCCCGCCAGTCATGTATTCACAACCATGATCACCAATTCCTTCTACTACTACTTTGGCTCCAGAATTTCTTACTGCAAATCTTTCTCCGGCTTTTCCTCTGATATAGGCTTCTCCTGAAGTAGCGCCATACAAAGCCACATTGCCGATGATGCTATTTTGTTCCGCAACAAATGCCGCTTTGGCATCGGGATACACAATCAGTTTGGCTCCACTCAATCCCTTTCCAAAATAATCATTGGCGTCACCTTCCAGTTCAAGGGTTACTCCATTGGTATTGAACGCACCAAAGCTTTGTCCTGCTGTTCCCTTAAAACTAAAATGTAAAGTGTCTTCAGGCAGTCCGTTACTCTTGTATACTTTGGTTATTTCATTCGAAACAATAGTGCCTACTGTTCTGTCGGTATTGATAATGGGAAATGCAGCTGTTACTTTTTCTCCTTTTTCAATGGCAGGTTGGGCGGCAGCCAGTAATTTCCAATCCAATACTTCACTTATGCCATGGTCTTGTAATTCTGATGCATATAATCCTGTACCATCCTGAGCTGGCTCCTGATATAAAATTTTAGATAAATCCAACTTGGTGTATTTCCAATGTTCAACATCAGTTCTTTGTTGCAGATAAGCGGATTGACCAATCATTTCATTCACGGTTCTGAAACCGAGTTCTGCCATGATTTCACGCAATTCCTGTGTAATGAATCGGAAGAAATTAACCACATGATCAGGATTCCCAGTAAAACGTTTGCGCAGGGTTTCGTCCTGTGTGGCAACACCCACAGGGCAGGTATTTAAATGACATTTGCGCATCATGATACAACCTTCTACAATTAATGCTGCAGTAGCAACACCCCATTCTTCAGCACCTAATAAAGCAGCAATGGCAATATCTCTTCCGGTTTTCATTTGTCCGTCGGCCTGAACTATAACTCTGGATCTTAGTTTGTTTTTCACCAATGTCTGATGGGTTTCTGCTAATCCTAATTCCCAGGGCAATCCCGCATGTTTCACCGAGCTCACCGGAGAAGCGCCTGTGCCTCCGTCGTGCCCTGCAATCAATACAACATCGGCTTTGGCTTTAACCACACCTGCTGCAATAGTGCCCACTCCAGCTTTTGATACTAGCTTCACATTGATGCGTGCAGCGCGGTTAGCATTTTTTAAATCAAAAATTAACTGAGCCAGATCTTCAATAGAATAAATATCGTGATGCGGTGGAGGAGAAATTAAACCAACACCAGGAGTAGCATGTCTGGTTTTACCAATCCATTCATCAACTTTATGACCCGGTAATTGTCCGCCTTCTCCTGGTTTGGCACCCTGTGCCATTTTTATCTGAATTTCATCTGCTTCTGTTAAATACAAGGAAGTCACACCAAAACGTGCAGAAGCCACTTGTTTAATAGCAGAACGCATAGAATCTCCATTTGGTAAAGGAGTGTAACGGATTTCATCTTCCCCGCCTTCTCCCGTATTGCTTTTTCCACCCAGTCTGTTCATGGCAATGGCCAATGTGGTATGTGCTTCCCAGGAAACAGAACCAAAAGACATTGCTCCGGTAGCAAATCTTTTATAAATATTTTCTGCGGGTTCCACTTCTTCAATGGAAATGGAAGGGCGATGGCTTACAAATTCAAACTGACTTCTTAATGTGCATGCCTGCTCGCTCTGGTTATTGATAAGTGAGGAATATTTTTTGAAAACAGAATAATCATTTTTCCGCGTTGCATCCTGCAGTAAGTGAATGGTTTGCGGATTGAATAAATGGAATTCTCCCTCTCTTTTCCATTGGTAAACGCCACCCACTGGTAGTCTGTCAATTACTTTGTTTTTCTTGCTGAAAGCAAAGAAATGTTTAGCCAATGTTTCTCTGGCAATTTCATCCAGTCCCATTCCTTCAATACGTGAAGTAGCGCCTGTGAAATACTGGTCAACAACTGAACTGTTGATGCCAATGATTTCAAATATCTGTGCACCCTGATAACTCTGTAAAGTAGAAATCCCCATTTTGGAAAACACTTTCAACAGTCCTTCATTAACTGCTTTGATATAGTTTTTCTTTAGTTTTTCAACGTCAAGTTCCGTTAGCAATTTCTGCGACATTTTCATGTCTCTGATAGAGGACAATGCCAGGTAAGGATTGATTGCTGTTGCGCCAAATCCAATCAGGCAGGCAAAGTGGTGCGTTTCCCATACATCTCCTGCTTCTACAATAATGCCGACTTGCCCTCTGTATCCTTTTTTAATTAAGTGATGATGTACGGCTGCTGTGGCGAGTAAAGAAGGAATAGGCGCGTGTTCGGAATCAATGGCACGGTCTGTTAAAATAATTACTTCAAATCCATCCTGCACTGCGTCAACAGCATAACGACAAAGGCGGTCGATGCCTGCTTTTAATGAGCCAGACTTTCCGTCTGCTCTGAAATACATTTGTAGGGTTTTTGCCTGAAACACACCCGTGTCAATACTTCTGATTTTTTCCAGCTCATGGTTATTCAGAATCGGATGTTGCAAAGCCACACTATGACAGGCGGTTGGTTCTTCTACCAGCAGGTTCCCATTACTCCCAGCAAAAGTGGCCAGTGACATTACCATTTTCTCGCGAATCGGATCAATCGGTGGATTGGTTACCTGTGCAAATAATTGTTTGAAATAGGAGCTTATATGTTGTGGTTTATTACTTAGTACTGCAAGAGGAGCATCGTTACCCATTGAACCAATGGGCTCTTTTCCATCAATGGCCATTGGTGCAATAATAGTGTCCAGATCTTCCGTGGTATAGCCAAATGCTTTCTGGTATTTAAATACCTGATCGTGTTCCAGATGCGTAAACATTACGCGTGGTTCAGGTAATTCTTCCAAACGAATTTTATATTTATTCAACCATTCTGCATAAGGTTTCTGCGAGCAGATTTTTTGTTTGAGTTCTTCATCTGAAATGATTCTTCCTTCATTCATGTCTACTACAAACATTTTTCCTGGTTGCAATCTGCCTTTCTCTTTTACGTTGGAAGGATCAATGGGGAGTACACCTGTTTCAGAAGCCATGATGACTCTGTTATCGTGTGTGATGGTATAACGGGAAGGTCTTAATCCATTTCTATCCAATGTAGCACCAATCATTTGCCCGTTCGTGAAAGAAATGGAAGCAGGTCCATCCCATGGCTCCATTAAACAGGCGTGGTATTCATAAAATGCTTTCTTTACAGGGTCCATGCTATCGTTGCCATCCCAGGCTTCCGGAATCAGCATCATCATTACATGTGGTAAGGAACGGCCTGTTAAAGTGAGCAGTTCAATCATATTATCCAAACAAGCAGAGTCCGATTGCCCGCTGGTAACAATCGGAAGAATCATGTCTAATTCCTCTTTGGTAAAAGCAGGAGTCGTAAATCCTTTTTCGCTGGAACGAAGCCAGTTCAGATTTCCCTGAAGGGTATTGATTTCACCGTTATGCGCAATGTATCGGAATGGCTGTGCCAGTTTCCAGGATGGGAAAGTGTTGGTAGCAAAGCGGGAGTGAACCAGTCCAAACGCAGATACGAGTCGCTTGTTGCTAAGATCTGTAAAATAATGGCGAACCTGATTGCTGGTTAATTGTCCTTTGTAAATAAGTGTTCTGGATGAAAGGGAAACAATATAAAATCCAATCTCATCTTTCTTAATGGTATTGTTTATGGTATGCGATGCATAGTTGCGAAGGATAAATAATTTTCTTTCGAATGCATCGGGGTCCTGAATATGATCGGGGCAGGCTATGAATACCTGTTCCATACAAGGCTCAACAGATAGGGCGGTAAGGCCAATGTTTTCTTTATTCACAGGAACTTTACGATAGGCTATAATTTCGAGACCCAGTTTTTCTGCTGCGCGATTAAAAATGTCTCTGCACTCTTCTCTCAGGCCAACAGATTTAGGGAAGAAAATCATACCGACGCCGTATTTGCCGGCATCCGGCAAGTGTTTGCCCAACTGAATACATTCATCAAAAAAGAATTCATGCGGAATCTGAATCAAAATACCAGCTCCATCTCCTGTATTGTTTTCACAACCGCAGGCGCCACGGTGTTCCATGTTTTCCAGGACAGTTAATGCATCTGAAATATGCTGATGACTTTTGTGACCATTGATATTGGCTACGAATCCAATGCCGCAGGCATCGTGTTCAAATGCGGCATCATAGAGGCCTCCATTGTTTTGGGTACTAAACATCTAGTCCAGTTTAAACGTGGGTTAATAATGGCGGCAATCTGAACTAAATTAAAGAAAAAGCCCTGTAATAAAAAATGTTATTTAAACTAATGGGCGTTAGTGTGAATAAAATCTAATAAAATAGATTATTGGTTAGAAAAAATTTAAGAAATAAGGTAAACGTTGCTCTCTTTAAATGCTTCGCGAATAGAAGCTTCCGGTTTTGCTTTGAATAGTCCAAAGAGGGTAGATCCGCTTCCGCTCATGGCTGCATAGCTGGCACCTAATTGATACAACCGATCTTTTATTTCCTGAATAGCCGGATAAGCTTTTGCTATTGGTGCTTCAAAATCATTGCTCAATTGTTCTTTCCAGTTCTCAACTGGCAATTGCATAATGGCTTTCAAATCTTTGCCTGAAGAACCGGGTGTAATTTGTTCAAATGCCCATTTCGTATTTACATGAATTCCGGGATTCACCAATACAAAATGCCAGGCGGATAAATCGAGTGCAATGGGTTCGAGTATTTCTCCTCTGCCTGTTGCATAACAAGCCTGATTCAAGATAAAAAATGGACAGTCGCTACCCAGTTGTGCTGCGTATTGAATTAACTGTTCTTTGCCTAGCTCCAGTTTGTACTTGTTGTTTAATAATTGCAATGCAAATGCGCCATCTGCACTTCCTCCACCTAGGCCTGCACCCATGGGAATGGTTTTGTGCAAATGCATTTTAACGGGTGGTAACTCAGGAAAATCTTTTTTCAGTAATTGGTAGGCTTTTAAACAAAGGTTATTGTCTGCAGTGCCGGGAATGGATAAACCTGTTGATTGAAACGAAAGCGAAGTGGCGGAAATAATTTCCAGCATATCTGTTAAAGCAACCGGATAAAAAACAGTTTCTAATGCATGAAAACCATCCGGCCTTTTACCCGTGATGTGTAATCCAAGATTTATTTTACAATTGGGGAAACAGACCATGTCTTAAATGCCTTGCACTATTTTCTTTTTTTCAACTCATCCCGAATGGCAATGGCGCGGATATAATCTTCCTGCTCTAATACTTCATTCAATAAAAGATTGAGTTCTTCAATGTTCAGGGAACTTAAATCGGAACGATCACTGCTGCTGGCAGGTTCTTCCACACCCACAGCTTCCATTTTAGGTTTTGGGGTACCTCCTTCTTCCAAAGCAATACCTGCAGATTCCAGAATTGTATCGTAGGTAAATATTGGGCATCCAAATCGCACCGCCAAAGCCAGTGCATCGCTGGTTCTGCTATCAATTTCAACTGTATCGTTATCTGTATAACAAACTAGTTTTGAATAAAAAATTCCTTCCTGTAAATCGTTGATGATGATCTCTTGTAATTCTACCCCAAATGCATTCATGAAATTTTTCATCAGATCGTGTGTCAGGGGTCTGCTCGGGTGCATATTTTCCAACGCTACTGCAATGGCTTGTGCTTCAAAACCGCCTATAACAATGGGGAGACGACGAAGTCCATTTACTTCACCCAGCACAACTGCATAAGAGTGGGTCTGTGTAATGCTATGTGAAAGCGCAACAATTTCCAGTTCAATCTTCTTCATAGTGTGTGCTAAATTAACTCAAAAAAGCGAATGATTTATGCCGTTTGCTGTTTCTTCAGCCATTTATCAAAATAGAAAGTTCCAAAAGGGAAAAATGCAGCTAGAAAAACATAGATCAGGTAGCGGAATGGCCAGTTTTCCTGTTCCTTCACCCAAAGAGCCAGTGCCAAATAGGCAACAAACAAAACACCGTGTGCCCAGCCTGTATACTTCACAGCTAATGGGTAGCCCGCTAAATATTTTAAAGGCATTGCTATTGACAATAAAACCAATAAGGAAATTCCTTCTGCATACCCGATATAACTAAAAAGTGGATGGTTATGCTTTTTTGTTTTTTTCATGGATGCAAATTTACCCCAAATTGATGCATATTACAGCACTGTTTAAACCTTTTACCTATCTTAAGTATCCAAAAGAAAAACAGTTTTTATGCCCCTTTACTCAATTCATGAAATACCTTCCTGTAATTTAATTGAAGGATACGACGCTCAGTTTATACATACAGCACAGGCTACGTACTCTCATGTGAAAGCAGCTGCCGGAGCAGTTTTGCCGAAGCATTCGCATCCACAGGAACAGGTATCGTATATTTTAGAAGGAAAATTTGAACTGACCGTTAACGATATTCCGTATGAGCTTGAACCTGGTCAGGTATTTGTAATTCCATCGAATGCCTTGCACAGCGGAAGGGCAATAACAGATTGTTTTATACTCGATGTCTTCACGCCAGTGCGTGAAGACTATCGAGAAAAAGGTGGAATTCAATTGGGATAAACCCGTTTGTATTATGCGCCTGCTTTCAATTTTTGAATAGCAGCAGTTAATTGTGGTACTACTTCAAAAGCATCTCCTACGATACCGTAGTCTGCTGCTTTAAAGAAAGGAGCTTCAGGGTCTTTGTTGATAACAACAATTACTTTAGAACGGTTTACACCGGCCAAATGCTGAATAGCACCTGAAATACCAATAGCAATGTATAAGTTAGGAGCAACCTGAACACCGGTTTGTCCTACGTGTTCATGGTGCGGTCTCCAGTGTGCATCGCCAACAGGACGGCTACAAGCAGTAGCAGCACCCAGTTCTTTGGCAAGGTCTAACAAAATGCCCCAGTTTTCTGGTCCTTTTAAGCCGCGACCGCCACTTACTACAATATCTGCCTCTGTTAATGGTACTTCGCCTGTAATTTTATTAATAGCAGTTACTTTTACACGAGGCTGACCTACTGTAGCAGCAAAAGCAGCTACAGCCGCAGTTCCTTCTGTTGCAACTGTTTTATAAGAATTCGGATTCAAAGAAATTACTTTCACCGGAGACTGAATGCTTATGTTGGCAAAAGCCTTTCCTGAGAATACGGTTTTCTTTACAACAAAACCATTGCTGGTATCTGGTAGTGCGCAGGCACCTGCAACCAATCCTGCTTTTAGTTTTGCAGCAACACGTGCAGCAACTGCTTTACCTGTTTGGTTGTGTGAAAATACTAGCACATTTGCTCCGCTTGCTGTGGCAGCTTCACTGATTACACTGGCATACAATTGTGCATCCAGGTGATTCAATGTATCGTTGGCAACCTGATGAATTTTAGTTACTCCGTATTTTCCCAAAGCAGATAAATCTTCGGTAACAGTTCCCAGCACAATTCCTTCTGCAGTTGTGCCCATTTGTTTGGCAAGGTCAACACCATAAGTGATGGCTTCCAAAGAAGATTTTTTTACTTGACCTTCTGATTGATCGATAAATATTAACACTGACATATTGTACAATTTGAATGGTTAAAAGCAATTCAATGCTTTGAAATTTTAGATGGCTTTTGCTTCCTCGTGTAATAATCTTACCAGTTCTTCCACGTTGTCTGGTGCTACCAGTTTAACGCCTGCTTTTGCCGGAGGCAACTCAAAGTTCACAACAGTGGTTAATGCATCTATTGCAGCTGGTTCAACCACTTTCAATGGTTTGGTTCTGGCAGCCATGATACCACGCATGTTAGGAATACGTTGTTCGGCAACACCCTTCTGGCAACTTACCACCACGGGTAAAGCCACTTCCGCCGTTTCTTCTCCACCTTCAATTTCACGAACAACCGTTGCTGTAGTTCCGTTTAAATCAAATTTGGTGGCCAGTGAAATATACGGAGCGTCAATCATTTCTGCAATCATACCTCCAATAGAAGAGCCGTTGTAGTCAATGGTTTCTTTACCGGTAAAAACCAGGTCATATCCACCTTGTTTGGCAACTTCAGCAATTTGTGCAGCAATATAATACGCATCACTGTTATCGGTATTTACACGAATCGCTTCGTCTCCACCCAGTGCCAATGCCTTTCTGATGATTGGCTCTGCATCTGCATTTCCAACGGTTACCAGATGAATGGTAGCTGCTGGATTGGCTTCTTTTAATTCAATGGCTCTTACCAATGAATACCATTCATCGTAAGGATTGATAATCCATTGCACGCCTGCTTCATCAAATTTGGTATTGCCATCTGTGAAGGCAATTTTGGCAGTGGTGTCTGGTGTTTTGCTAACACAAACTAAAATCTTCATATGGATCTAATTTTTCTTTTAAAATAGTTGTTTATGCAACTATCGCAAATATACTATGAGAAACTAATAACTGTTTGTATTTAACCAAAAAATAACCAAAAAGTTTCCGGGATCATTCATTGGCAGGAGACTTTCCCTCTTCTTTCTTGCTTTCTCTGGCAAAAAATGCAGCAAGGGCAGCCAATTCTGCATTCGTTATCGTATTGTCCATTTTAGACAAAGCCTCATCGGAGAGGGCTTTATCCAATTCTTTTTCGTCTTCTTTGTGTTGGTCTTTTTCCACCTTGTAAAACTACGGAATTTCATACTTTAGTTGCATGAACAGGATAGCGCGAATTCAAGAGATGTTAAAAGAAAATCCTTCGGATCTTTTTTTAAGGCATGCATTGGCATTGGAGTGGATTAAAGTGGGGGAGGATGCCCAAGCCCGCCTTTTATTTGAATCCATTCTCACTGATGCGCCTGATTATGTTGGGTCATACTATCACCTGGCTAAGTTACTGGAAAGAACAGGTGAGAACGAAGCCGCCATTTCCTGGTACGAAAAAGGAATGGCTGCTGCAAAAGAAGCCAAAGATCAACATGCCTACAATGAATTGCAGGCTGCCTATGAGGATCTGGTTTATTAATATTGTTTTGCTGAATTTTATTTTAACGATTGCAATCTATTGCCATGTCTTACGATTACAACAAATACAAAACCCCAACAGGCACTGAACTGTCCTGTAAAAGCTGGGTGCAAGAAGCTGCTTTGCGCATGTTGCTGAACAATTTAGACCCTGCTGTTGCAGAGCGTCCGGAAGATTTAATTGTATACGGCGGCAGAGGAAAAGCTGCCCGCAATTTTGAAGCGCTGGATGCTATTATAGCAGCTTTGAAATCGATGGAGAATGATGAATCCCTGTTGATTCAAAGTGGTAAACCCGTCGGAATCATGCGGACGCATGCAGATGCACCAAGAATACTCATTAGTAATTCACAGCTTGTTCCTAACTGGGCCAACTGGAAACATTTTACAGAACTAGAACAAAAGGGGCTAATGATGTATGGCCAGATGACTGCTGGAAGCTGGATTTATATTGGCTCGCAGGGAATAGTGCAGGGAACTTTTGAAACCTATGCTGCTATTGCTGATAAACATTTTGGCGGAACCTTAAAAGGCACACTAAATGTAACAGCAGGGTTAGGCGGTATGGGGGGAGCACAACCGCTGGCCATTACCATGAACGAAGGGGTGGCACTGGTTGCTGAAGTAGAAGAATGGCGCATCAACAAAAGAGTAGAGACCCAATATCT
>Ga0208492_1000634_pt1 | contig 27752 bp, 22 predicted proteins | sample Subbioar_CSW14AB_FD_184820 | JGI IMG/M metagenome (GOLD analysis project Ga0208492, IMG submission 184820) | Serpentinite rock and fluid subsurface biosphere microbial communities from McLaughlin Reserve, California, USA - CR12Mar_CSW14AB (SPAdes) | ecosystem: Environmental > Terrestrial > Deep... | reverse complement strand
TTCAGCGGCCGTCTCGAAACTCCGGGTCCGCCTTCGGCGGCCCCGGACAATTGCCCTCACCCAACCCTCTCCCGGAGGGAGAGGGCTCGGAATAGCCGCGAATTCTCAGCCCCTCTCCCTCCGGGAGAGGGGTTGGGGTGAGGGCGAATTCACCGCGCGCGCAGCGCGCGGTGAGTATTGAGACAGCCTCTTTAGTCCGGGGGATTCTTCCGACAGATCTTCAGCGTCGTCGCTCCTCGAGCGTCGCGCCCCGGTGAAGCGCGACTCCGACCGACGTGTTCACCACGAGCCAGGTCGCGCCGAAGATGGCGATCGCGTGGGTCGAGAACACGGCCATGAGCACCCCGCACGCGAAGAACGCGGCCGCGGGCGCGAGCAGCCAGCGCTGCGTCTGGAATGCCATCGCCGCGAACCCGATCGCGATCATCAGCGCCGAGTAACACGACCCATGGAAGGGGGCGTCGTGCATCACTTCGTTCATGATGCCGACGAGCACGCACCCGAGCGCCACCGCGCCCCAGATGCCCAGCATGCGTGGGGAGACGAGGCTGTCGGGGACGCCAGAGCGGCGCAGACGGGCGACGGCCGCGGCGCCGATGCCGAGCGCGACGAGCGCCCACACGACGCCGAGCGCGGGGAGGACGGGCCCCACGTGACGATACTGCAACCCGAGCGTCGTGACGAAGCCCCCGCCACCGCCCGCGAGCCCCGCGGTGATGAACACGGTCCCGAGCGGCGCGGCGATCGCCGACCAATCCATGCGCCTCGCGTGGTCGCGGAGATCGTGGAGCTCACGCGCGCGGCCGTCGAGTCGCTCGCGCAAGGTGGCGACGCGTGCGCGCAGCGGCTCGGTCGCGCACGCGGGAAGGACACGCTCGGCGAGCGCGAGATCCTCGGTGTCGAGCGCGTGCCCGAGCAACGACTCGTCGGCATCGCGGGCGCTCTCTCGCGCCCCCCGCACGCCGCCCCAGACGTCGAGCGCGCGTCCGAACGAGAAGTGCGCCTCGGTGTGGGTGCGGTGGATCTCGGCCGCGATGCTCGCGCGCCCTTCCGGGGTCGTCGCCGATCCGTAGCGGCCGATCGCCTCGCGCAGCGACTCCACGGCCCGTTGACCGGTGTCCACGAGCGCGTGCGCCTCGCGGTGCTCGAGGTACGCGTCGATCGCCGAGCCGAAGGCCTCGGCCGAGGGGAAGCGCTCGCTCGGGGCGCATGCCGTCGCGCGCCGACAGATCTCGGCGAGCTCCCACGGCACGTCCGCGCCGAACGTGGGCGCGTCACCCCTGAGCGCGGAGGAGAACACCGCCGCCATGTCCGGCCCGGCGTGGAGCATCCGGCAGGTCAGCGCTTCGTACAGACAGGCTCCGAGCAGATACACATCGGTGCGCGCATCCTGCGCCGCCCCGTCGCCACGCGCGAGCTCGGGCGCCATGTACGCCGGCGTGCCGGCGGGGCTCTCGGTCTCTCCCGCGTGCACGATGCCGAGCAGGGCACACATCGCCGGATCGGTCCCGACCGCGACGCCCCAGTCGACGACGAAGACCTGACCGAACTCCGCGACCATCACGTTCTGCGGCTTCAGATCGCGATGCAGGATCCTGTTGGCATGCGCGTACGACATGGCGTTGCACACGCTTCGCAGGATGCGCAGGTGCTCGATGAGCGGCGCACGCTCGTTCGCCTCGGCGTGGATCAACGCCGACCACGGCCGGCCACGCACGAGCCGCATCACCAGCTGCAGCGTGCCGTCGCTGGAGACGCCCACCAGATGCACCGGGACGATCCCAGAGTGCTCGAGCCGCCCGGCGACGCGTGCTTCGGATACGAAGTGGGTGAGCACGTCGGCGTTGTGGCTGCGCACGAGCTTCACCGCGACCTCGCGGCCGAGCGACGTCTGCATGCCACGGAACACCGTGCCCATTCCGCCCTCGCCGATCTTCTCGATCAGCTCCACGACCTCGGCGCCAGGCGCGCCCGGGGCCCCGATCGGCCCGAAGGACTCGGTGTTCGAAAGGCTCGGGAGCGAGCCCGGTCGGCTCGGCGGACGATAGTCGCGCGGGCAGTACGTCGAACGGACGGCGACGTCGAGCTTCAGGGTCGCCGCCCAAGCTGCCAGATCCGCGGGGACCGGGTTCATTTCTTCGAAGTCGGTGCCACGGCGGGCGCGTCGATCACCTCGGGCAACGCGGCAGGACCGACGCTGCGGATCTCGAGGCCCTGCTCCTTGAGCGGGGGGTATTCCACGTCATTCAAGCGGGCGAGGGCGGCGCGCATCTCGGCCGTCCACTTGTTGAAGATCTTGAGCTCGATCGCCTTCTTCCAGCCGTTCTCGTAGGCGTCGATCGCCTTCTCGGTGAACTGGGTGGCGATCGGATCGACGATCTCGTGGAAGGCGTCCTGCTCGGGCTGTGACGCGCTCGGCGGAGGCTTGGCGGACTTGAGCGCGTTGGCGAAGCCCTCGAACACGTAGCCGATGCGGTAGAGCGCCGCGGTCGTCCACTCGCCCGCGCCCATCGTGGCGCAGTCGGCGTAGGTGGAGCCGGCCTTCTTCAAGAGCTCGGTCTTCTTCGCGAGACGCTTCTTCAGCTCGCCGCCGGAGGCATCGAGCGTGATGGCGTCGTATTCGGCGACGAGCCGCTCGCCCTGGAGGTAGCGCGCGTGCGCGGCGTGCACCCTGCCCTCCTTGAGCGCCTTGCCCTTGGACTTGCCGAGCTTCACCGCCTGCTCGAGCGCGGCGTCGGCGGCCTTGAAGTCCTTGGTCTCGAGCTTCACCTGCGCGAGGCGCACGTACGCCTCGATCTTGTGGTCGACGTTCTTCGCGCGGGCCGTGTAGTTGGCGTAGATCTTCGCCGCCTCCCCCCACTTCTTCGCCTTCTCGTGGGCCTGCCCGAGGAGGAACGTGACCTCGTCGGCGTCATCGGGATCGGCCGTCGAATACAGCTTCAGATACTGGTCGGCGTCCTTGACCGCTTGATCGTATTGGCCGAGCGCGACTCGCGCGACGACGGCGTTGAACGACGCGTCGCGCGCGTGGGTGTCCTTGGGGTACTTCTCGACCAGCTTCTCGTCGTACGTCGCCGCCTCGCCGAGGAGGCCCGCGCCGCGGAGCGCCTCGGCGATGGTCCAGATGGCCTGCGCCGCCTCGGGCTTGCCGGCGTGGTCCTTGATCGCGAGATCGGCGGCCGACTGCGCGACCCCGAGCTCGCCAGCGGCTTTGGCCTCGACGACCGCGTTGACGCACGCCTTGGCCGCGCGCTCGTCCTTGGGGAACTCCTTCGCGGCACGGAGGTACGCGTTGGCCGCGCCGACGTGATCACCCTTGCTGGCGAGCGCCTCGCCCTGCTTGAACTCCGCCTGCACGATCAGGCCGTCGAGCTTCTTCTGCTGCGCCTCGGACTGATATGCCGGCAGCGTCTTGAGCTTGCGGCACCAGGTCTCGACGTTGCCGAAGTCCTTGGCGTGGACCAGCGAGTCGACCATCCGGTCGCCGGCGGCCGCCGCCTCTTTGCTGTTGGGATATCGAGTGAGCAGCTCGCCGAAGATCTTGATCGCAGGGTCGTAGATCTTGTGATCGTAATAGGTGACACCCTGGTTCAAGAGGAACCCGGGGATCTCCGGATCGTTCGGATACGTGGCCGCGTAGAACGACAGCGCCTCGGCGAAGCGCTTGTCGGTGTCGGTCTCCTCACCCTTGCCCTTGCTGGCCTCGAGCTCCTTGGTGCGCAGGCGCTCGAGCGCGGTGAGCGCGTTGAACAGCGCATCGCGCGACAAGCCGCCCTTGGGATTGAGCTTGGCGCACGCGAGGTAATCGCGTGCAGCCTCGGAGTCCTCGCCCAAGCGGTGATATTCGATCTCGGCGACGTAGAAGAGCACGTCGTACGCGTTCGAGTTGTCGCGGAACCGCGTGAGATAGAGGTGATAGAGCTTCTTCGCGAGTCGGAACTCGTTCGTGTCCTTGGTCGCCTGGGCGTGCGCGTGGATCTCGAACGCCCGCGTGCGCAGCTCCTGCTCGATCGATTTGGTCGAGGCCTCGACCACCTTCGGGTCGAGCTGCGACTTGGCCCAGGTCGCGGGCGTCGGCTTGGAGGCGGCTTTGTCGCCTGCGGGGAGCGTGGGAACGGCGCTCGGGAGGTGGTCGTCGAGCAGCCGCTGATAGGTCGCGACAATCTTCCCGTCGTCGCGCTCGATGACCCAGGCGCGCGCGATCGCGAGCACGTGCTGCGTCCCCTCGGGGCTCGTCGGCTCGAGCTTGCGCAAGAGCTCGTAGGCCTCGACCGCCTTCTTGTAGCGGCCCGCGTCCTCGTAGGCGCTGGCGAGCTTGCGGACGATCTTCCCGGCGAAGCGCTCGCCGCCGATCTTCTGGAGGAACGAGTAGACGTCCTGCGCGCTCGTCTTCTCGTCGGCGATGAACACGTCGACGAGCGCCTTGATCGCCTCGTCCTCGAGCGACTCGAGGGCCTGGCGCTTGGCAAGCGAGCCGCCCGACTTCTGCGCGGTGACCTCGAGCACCTTGGTGAACCGCTTGGCGGCCTCCTCCTCCTTTCCGAGCTTCCACAGGCACCACGCGCTCTTGAACAGCGCGAGCCCGTAGAGCTCCGAGTCGGGGTGGGAGAGCACCTGCTCGTATTCGTCGGCGGCCTTCTGCCAATCGGGTGGACCGCCGGAGGTCGCGTTGAAGTACCCCTCGCCCTTGGCCATGTGCGCGTCGGGCGCGAACCGGCTCTTCGGGTACTTGGCGAGGATGGTCTCGAACGACTGCAGCGCCTCTTTGTCCTTGCCCTCTTCGCCGGCGAGCGCGCCGTCGACGTAGAGCGCGAGGTCGTACTGGGCGTAGCCGGGGAACCGGTCGATCACTTGTTTGACCAGCGCGCGCGCGTCGCCGAGCTCGAGCTTGGGCGCCGGACCCTTGGCGCTGCTTGGCTTCTTCTCCCACTCGGCGAAGGCGGCGAGGTGTTTGTCGCGCGCCTTCTCCCATTTGATCTCGGCCAGCTTGAGGAGCGCCTCGGGCAGATCGGGCGAATCCTTCGGCTCGTCCTTGATGAAGGACTCGAGGAGCCTCTCCGCGTCGTCTCGGAGCTTGCCGATGGTGACGAGATCCTCTTGCAGGCGCTTCTGCATCAGCGCCTTGGCCTGCGCGCGGAGCTCGGGCGGGAGCTTCTCCACGCCTTTGATCGGGGTGGGCGCCTCCTCGGCTTTTCCGGAAGATTTCTTTGCGGACGGGGGCGCCGCGGGAAGGCCCTTCTCCTGCGTCGCCTTGATCGGCGCGGCGGCGATGCTGCCCGCGCTCACCATGGAAGCGGCGAGCAGGACCGAAGCCAGGACCGTGCGCGACCGCATCCGACGCAGCATACCGAACGGGCGGCCCCGGCGTCACGGCGGTCACGTGGGAAGACGCAAGACTCCTCCGCTGACGTACACTGGTGCCCAACGCCCCGAAGCAGCAGTTGGGGGTAGCGGCAGCACGGGAGGGTCATGTCGCAGGGACAACGGGAAAAGCTGGTCCTCATCGTCGATGCGGACACCACTGCGTCTGCCGGTCTCGCCAAGAGCCTGCGGCGCCTGGGCTGCGATGCACGCACCTTCGCCGACGCAGAGGCGGCGTTCGATGCAGCGCTTCAGTGGCTGCCCGACCTGCTCATCGTGGCGGCCGGCGGCGACGTCGACGGCTTCGCGCTGTCCGATCGGTTGCGCAAGGACACGCGCCTGTTCGCCGTCCCCATCGTGATCCTCGCGAACGAGGGCACGAACGACGACGTGGAGCGACACCGCGGCTCGGTCATGCCCGCCGACGCGTACGTGTTCCGGCCGATCTCGTCGATGGCGCTGCTGCAGCAGATCGGGCCCTTCTTGGTGGACCCGGCCGACCCGGCGCAAGACGACGACGCGGAGTCGCTCGGGACCGGCATCGAGATCGTCGACGAGCCCACTCTCAATCCGGATCCCGTCCCCTCGAAGAAGCCCCCGCCCCCGCCGCCTCGCGCCAAGACGGCCCCCCCCGTCGCTGCGCCGACCGTTTCGGAGATTCCGCGAGCCGCTGCGCTCCCCAACATCGAAGGGGCCGCCGAATCGCCCGAGGTCCCCGAACCCGAGAGGCCCGCGAAGTCCGAGGTCCCGCGCGCCGAAGTGAAGAGCGGGCCGCGCGTCGAAGCGGAGAAGAAGCAGAGCACCCGCCCATCGTCGATGTTCCCCGCGGCCTCGCCCTCGATGCGCCCTTCCGGCGGCGGGCTCTCCACGCGTGACTTCCTCGAGCTGCGCGAGCAGCTCCAGACCCGCGAGCGCGAGCTCAAACGGTTGCGTGACGACGCACAAGCCGCCGAACAAGCTGCCGAGACGAAGCTCGCCGAGGCCGCCGAGAAGGCGGCAGGACTGCGCAACGCCAACCTCGAGGTGCTCGAGAAGCTCGCCGAGCGCGAACGACAGCTGGCCGAGGTCGCCGCCGTGACCGCGAAGCTGGAGGCCGCGCGCGCCGACAAGGAGCTCGCCAACAAGCGCGCCGACACCTACACGCAGCGGTACGAACGCGCCAAGGAGGCGGTCGAACAAGCTCGCGAGGAGCTCGCCGCCGAGAAGGAGAAGCGCGGCGCAGCAGTCGCCGTCGAGAGGCAGAAGCTCGAGGCGCTCGAGGCCGAGCACCAGGCCAGGCTCCAAGCACTCGCGAGCGAACACGAAGCCGCGCTCCAGAAGCTCGCGAGCGTGCACGATGACGCACTCGAAGCGCTCGCGCGCGAGAACGAGAGCATCGTCGCGACCAAGACCGCGGAGCAGTTCGCGAAGTTCGAGGCGAGCGCGCTCGAGAGCCGTGTCGAGCTCGAACGCGCCCACGAGAGGGCCCTCGCCGAGGCACGCGAGCGTGCCGAGGCCGACACGCGCGAGGCGCTTCTCTCGCTCGAGGTCGAGCTGCGCGCCGAGGCCGACGGCAAGCTGGCGGCGTTGCGCAGGGAGCTCGACGCCGAGGGCGAGAAGGTCGTCGCCGAGCTGCAGCAACGCGAGCTGCGCGCCCTCACCGAGCTCAAGGAGCTGCGTCACTCGGTCGAGCAACGCGAGGCCGAGCTGCGAGACGAGGCGGCGCGCGCGTTGTCCGATCTGCGCTCGGAGCACGAGGCGCGCGAGATCATGGCCGCCGCGTCCGCAGCCACGCACGAGGCGAGAGCGACCGCGAAGCTCGACGCCGCCTTGACCGAAGCGCGCACCCGAGCGCTCGAGGAGGCCGCTGCCAAGGCCGAGAGTCTCCTTTCGGAGCGCGAGGCCGCATTGCGCGACGAGTCTGCGCGCGCGCTCGCCGATCTCGCCGCCGAGCACGAGGCGCGATCGGTCGCCGCGCAGGCTTCGGCTGCCGAGCACGAGGCACGTGCGCTCGCCGCGCAGAAGGCCGCCCACGACGCCGAGCTCGCGGAGCTCGAGAAACGTCACGCCGAGGCGCTCGACGCGATCGATGCTCGCACCGCGGAGGAGCGCCTGCAGGCCCTCGGCGAGGCGGCCGATCAAGCCGAGAAGATGCTCGCCGAGCGGGTCGCCGCCGTGCGCGCCGAAGCCGCCGCTAGCGCCGAGGAGCTGCGCGCACGCGAGCTCGCACCGCTGAAGGCCGCCCACGACGCCGCGCTCGAGGACCTCGCGAAGCGACACGCCGAGGAGCTCGCGGCGCGGGCGAAGCAGGCGTACGCCGACATCGAGAAGGCACTCGCCGAGGCGGGCGAGCGCGCCGAGAACCAGCGCGCCGACCTGCTCGCGGCAGCCCACGACGACTTCGCACGAATCCAAGCCGATCTGCAGGCCGAGCACGAAGCCCGCGCGATCGCGGCCGAGGCGTCGGCGGCGGAGCACGAGGCGCGTGCGCTCGCGGCGGTGAAGGCCGCCCACGCCGCCGAGCTGGCGGCCGAGACGGCGCGGATCACCGAAGAAGCGCAAGCCAAACGAGTCGAGCTCGAGCGAACGCTCCGGAGCGAGGCCGACGCACGCGTGGTCGACGCCAAGGCCGCCGCCGAGGCGGAGTATTCGGCACTCGAGCGGCTCAGCGACGATCAGATCGCCTCGGTGCTGCGCGATCGCGACAACGTGCAGACGCGCCTCGACGAAGCCCTCGCCAACGAACGCGCGCGCGCCGCGGAGCTCGACGCATCGAAGTCCGCGCACGCGCAGGCCATCGCCGAGCTCTCGGCAGCCCACCAGAACGAGCTCGCCGAGCTCGCCGCGAAGCACGAGGCGAAGGTGGGCGAGATCCACGATTCGCTCCAGTCGGAGCGACTCCGCCTTGCAGCGCACGCCGCCACCCTCGAGACGACCGTTGCGGCGCGGAACGCCACGGTGAGTCGGCTCGAGGCGGACCTCGACACGCTGAAGCGCGACCTCGAGCAGACTCGGGAGGCACTCGCGACCGAGGTCCGCCGGGGTGAAGTGGCCACGCGCCGCACCGAGCGCGATCGCGAGCTCCTCGGCCAAGCGCGCAAGGCGTTGGTCGAAGCGATGCACGGCGTCGACCGCGCGAGCAACCCCGACCCGATCGACGAAGAGCCGCCGGCGACTTGATCCGACCGCACGGCCCAGCTGCCGCGCGGAGCACGGGAAATGCACCCTTGCGTCCACACACGCGAGGAGGCGAACCATGGGGAAGCTCGGCAGGATGCGGGTCGCAATGATCGTCGCCGACGGGTTCGAGCCTGCAGAGCTCGAGCTCCCCGTGGCCGCGCTGCGCAACGCCGGCGTGGCGGTCGACGTGCTCGCTCCGGACGGGGCGCACCACGAAGAGATCGAGGCCGAACGCGCAGAGAGTGCGCGCCCCGATCGGTTGCTCGCCGACAGCAGCCCCGACGCGTACGACGCGCTGATCATCCCCGGTGGCGAACGAAGCGCGGCAGCAATGCGACGGTCGAGCCTGCACCTTCACTGGGTCCGGCGCATGGCCGAGCGCGGCCGGCTGATCGGCGCCGTCGGTGAGGGAGCGGTCCTCCTCGCCGACGCCGAGGTGATCTACGCGCACGTCGTCACGTCTGCGCCGCTGTGCCGCGACGATCTCGAGAGCGCCGGCGCGCGCTGGGTCGATCAGGAGGTGGTGGTCGATCGCGGGATCGTCACGAGCCGCGGACCGCTCGATCTGCCGGCATTCGTGCGGGCGTGTCTCGAGCTGCTCGAGCTCGAATACCAGGATCTCGCGGCCGAGCCGCCGCTCCCGCTCGAAGCGCCACGCGAGTCGCTCGCCTGACCGGGCCGCGTCTGGACTAGGCTGCGGCCGTGGACACGGCCCTACCGCTCCCGCGAGGCTTCGAGAGCCTCGTGGTGATCGAGCACGGGGCGCGCGCCACCGTCCATCGGGCCGCGCGTGGCGACGAGGTGTTCACCGTGGTCGTGTCGCGCAGCGGCGACCCTGATGCCGATGCGCGCTTCCGGGCGGAGGTGCGCCGTGTCGATGCGGCCTGCGCCGGCCCCGGCGTGCTGCCCGTGCGCGAGGTCCTCGTCGACCCGACGCGAGGTGTCCGCGCGATCGTGCTCCCCGCCTACGACGAGACCCTCGCAGTTGATCGGCGAGCACACCCGCTGCTCGACGCGGTCGCCCTGCTCGATCCGGTCGCCCGAGCGCTCGGGCGCGCGCACGCGCATGGCCTCGGCCACGGCGCGCTGTGCCCCAAGCGCATCGCGCTGCACGAGGGGAAGGCGAACCTCGTCGATCTGGTCCCTGTCGCCCTCACGCCGTTCGCCCCGGAATCGGCCTGGTCCGCGCCCGAGCAGCTCGACGCCCGCAGCTCGGATCTCGCGCGCACCGACGTCCACGGGCTCGCGCTCTTGTTCGTGCGCCTGGTGAGCGGACGAGAGCCGTTCTCGGGCGACGCGCTCTACGCCCGCGTGACCGATCGGGCTCTGCGCCCGACGCTCGGCTCGATGGGCGTTCCGGTGGGCGCCGGCGTCGATCGCGTGCTCGATCGTGCGCTCTCGGTCGATCCGGAGCTTCGCCATGCCAACGCCGACGAGCTGTGGGACGCGCTGCGCACGGCGGTGTTCGCCGCGCCGCTGACCGTCACGGAGCCGCCACGACTGAAGCCGACGCGCTCTTCGCCGCCTCCTACCATCAAGCCGCCGCGTGCACCGATGCCGATCGTGCTCGGAGCGAGTCTTGCGCTGGTGGCGGTCGGATTCGGCGCGGAGGCGATCGTGCGTGCGCTGCGACGACCGCGCGTCGAGGTGGCGACGGTCGCCCCCCCACCGAGCCCGCCCGCGCCTTCGCGCGCGCCGATCGCGAGCGCGCCACCGCCGGCCCCGAGCCCTTCGGTGAGCGCTGCGCCGAAGGTCCTCTCCCCGATGGTCCCGGTGCCGGCCGAGGCGCCGCTGTTCTTCGTCGATCGCACCGAGGTCACCGTCGGGAGCTACCGCGCGTGCGTGACCGCCGGCGCGTGCACCGAGACCTGGAAGCACGGCAGCGCCTACGACGAGAGCGATCCGGTGCGCCGCGAGTGGCTGTGCAACTACCACCGCAAGGGTCGCGAGGACCACCCGATCAACTGCATCACGTTCACCGAGGCCAACGCGTACTGCACCTGGGCCGGCAAACGTTTGCCCACCGGTCGCGAGTGGACCCGCGCCGCCCGCGGCGACACCCCGCGTCGTTACCCATGGGGCGACACGACGCCCCGCTGCAAAGAGGCGGTCTTCGCGCGATACGGGCCCGACAATCCCGGCTGCAGCAAACAACCGATCGGCACCGCGAGCGCCGAGGCCCACCCGATGACCGCGAGCCCGTTCGGCGCGCTCGACATGGGCGGGAGCCTCTGGGAATGGACCACCGAGCGCTCCACACGCGGCTTGCCCATCCTCCGCGGCGGCGCGTGGGACTCCCCCGAGACCGGCATCGGCGTCGACGCCCGCCTCGAACAATCCCCTGGCAACGGCGACATCACGTTGGGCGTCCGCTGCGTGAAGGACCCGTGATGACTATTCGAGGCGGCCTTCGACCACGCCGCCGTCCACGCTCATCGCGAGGACCCGACCGTCGTCGGCGTAGATCGAGCCGAACGGTGCTTGGAACCGACCGTCCGACCAGGCGCGACGCCACTCAGCGTCGCCGGCGTGCGAGGCGCAGAAGATCGAGCCGGTGCTCGCGACCCACACGCGGCCGTTGCTGTCGAACGAGGCCGCAGCGAGCGGCACCGGCTTCGAGCTCTCGTCGCCGTTCTGCTCCGGTGCGGCGTAGCCCGGTCGCCCGAGCTTCACTCGACCGAACGTCTCCTTCATGCCGAGCGCGCGCGCGAAGCCGAACTCGGAGATCTTGAAGATCTCGTCCTCGGCGCGCCCGCAACAAAGCACGTGCGTGGGAGAGATGTCGCGGTGGATGACCCGCAACGCGTGAATCGCGCCGAGACCGCTGGTGAGCGCCTTGATGAGGCGTTCGGTGCGGTGCAGATCGAAGCCGTACCCCGTCTCGGCGATGGTGCGTTCGACCCGCGCGGCGAGCGTGGTGCCCTCCAAGCCGCCGTGCACGTACTCGAGCGCGATCCAGGGGAGCGCCGTGCGGGCGCCGCCGCCCTCGAGATCGATCTCGCCGACGTCGAGCAAGCGAATCACGAACGGGTTCGGAGGGGCGACCGTCGACAGGCGTCCGAGCGAGACGGCCTCCTTGCGGATGGTGAGCGCTGCGGCGGCCCCCGCGGCGTTCAACACGGCGGGGAGCGTGACCTTCACCACGACCGAGAGATCGCCCTCGGTTCCACGTCGCGTCGCGATGAACGTCGTCGCCGTGGAGCCGGTGCCGAGCGGCCGCCCGAGCCGGTACACCACGTCGCCTGCGGGAATCTCCACCCCCGCGAGCCCTGCGAGGCGGTGGTCGTCAGGGGGGACCGAGACGATGCAGCGTCGAAAGTCGTCGGAGCTCACGTCGATCAGTGCCCGGCCGCGGTGTTCGGCGAGCCTCTCGCGAGCCAGTCGAGGATCGCCTTCCGTTCGGCGTCGGTCGGCTGAGCGCTCGCCTTCGGCGGCGGCATGATCTTCCCGTCGAGGTGCCACTTGTCGAGCACCGCGGTGATGACCTTCGTCTGCTCCTTCCACTCGTCGTAGGTGTCGAGCTGGAGGACGGCGTAGGCGCGCTTCTTCTGCGCCTGGGTACCCGTGCTGGTGTGGCAGCCTGCGCAGTATTTCTCGACGAACGCGCTCGCCGCTGGATAGTGACAGCCCTTCATCGCCTTGGGTGACGGCTCGGCCAGGGCGGAGCTCGCCGCAACGAGGAGAGCCGCGGCGGCGAAGGTGCAAAGTGCGCGGAAGGATGCCGACATCGACTACTTCGCGATGGTGAAGCTGTCGAGCGTCTTGCCGTCCGGCGTGATCGCCTCCACGGAGACGGAGGTCGCGCTGGCGGTGACGTCGACAAAGTGGAGCGTGCTTTTGGTGAAGTGCGTCGAGGCAATCTTTCCCGCCGCGTACAACGGAGCGCCGCCGCCGCCAGTCACGATGTAGACGACGCCCTTCGACGTGGTGAGCGCGTTGCCGGTGTCGACGACCTTCTGCCCCTTCATCTGGTGCGACCGCTCGTAGAGGTGGTCGTGACCGGTGAAGTAGGCGGTCACGCCGAACTCGTCGCAGAGCGCTTCGATGGAAGCGATCCCATCGCCTCCGTGCGGGCCGGCGCTGTAGATCGGGTAGTGGCTGTAGACGAACCGCCAGGAGGCAGCCTTGGCAGCGGCGCTGCTCAACTGTGTCTTCAGGTACGCCGCGTCACCTGCCGGATCCATCCCGAGGCTGACGAAGAAGCTGTTGCCGAAGGTGAACGAATACAGCTCCGTGTTGTCCCGCAGGATCGTCGGAGCGAACGCCTTGACCTCGGTGATCGTCTCATGGTTGCCGCGCGACACGATGAACAGGTTCTTCGCCAGCAAGTCGGCGATGTTCGCGTTCTTCGTGACGATGGTCTTCCACTGCGCGGGACCGTAGCCATCCCACAGGTCACCGGTCGCCAGGACCATCTGCGGGTTCCGCTTGGCGAAGGCGTCGACCACCGTCTGGTGGGGGCCCGGGTTGGAGCGCGAATCGCCGTAGACGACGAAATGGGTCGAAGTGGCGATGACCGTCGAGTCGACTTTGGCGTCCGCGCCCGCATCCGCCACGACCGTACCGTCGGTGCTCGGATCGCTGGTGTCGCTCCCGCTCGAAGAGTCGTCGGTGGCCGCGCTGTCCAAGGTGCCGCCATCGTCGAGCGACGGCTCGTCGCTGCCCGCCTCCGAGCTGCACGACGTCGGCACGAACGCGAGCAACAGGAGGCCCGCACCAAGCACCGTTCTTCCGCGACCGACCATCGTTTGCATCGGAGCATCCTACCATCGAGCGCAACGAAGTCCGCCCTCGTTGAAGGGCGCACAACGGGTGCGGACCGATGCGTCCCGCCTGCGTGACAGTCAGTCCACGCCCTCGAGGTGGCGCGTGAGCAGCTTGGCAAGCCAGCTGCGGAAGCGGACACCGGCGGCGGCATCGCCGCCGAGGCCTGCATTCTCGAAGATCGGAGGACCGATGACCGCGGAGCCGACCAGTGCGAGGGCCGCGAGGACCACGGCGTGCGCGGTGTCCTCCACCGGGATCGCGCGTCGGCTGCCCGTGGCACGAACACGCTTCTTCCGCAGCTCGTGGGTCGCGCTGACGACCTGATCGAGCCGCACGTCGGCGCCGTCGAGACGCTGGCCCTCGAGTGCGAGCCACATCATCACCCGCGCGTGCCCGCTCTTGGTCAGCGCGTCGTACACGCCGTCGAGCAATGCCGCGAGCTGGTCGTCCCCACCGGTCGAGCCGGCGATCGGCCGGCGTGCAGGTAGCACGCCGGCACTCTCTCCCTGCGAGTCGATCGCTTCGACGAGCCCCGCATGGATCGCCTGCAATGACCGGGTGCAAACCGCTTTGACGAGCAGCTCGCGGCTGCCGAAGTGATGAAGCACCGTCGGGTGCGAAACCCCTGCTTCGGTCGCGACCTCCTGGAGGCGAATCCCCGACGGCCCATTGACCACGAGCTGCTTCTCCGCCGCATCGAGGATGGCCTCCCGAGCGGACTCGGCGTCGCGGCGGCGGCGCGGCTTGGCCTTGTTGACACGCGCCATGGGCGCAGCATGCCCCGCGGCTTCGCTGCCGACAAGGTTGTCAGCGCGAGCCTGTGTTGGCTCACGGTCAGGTCGATTCCCAGGAACCTGCACCCGCACCGGCTGTCTTCGCTCCAATGCTGCCCGACCTCTTCGCCCGCTACCGAGCCGCGTGGACCGAGGAGCCGCGGATGCGGCGGTACCTGTACGCGTCGGTGATCGACGACGTCGGGATCGCCGCGACCGCGTGGGCGAGCGCGCTCCTGATGGCGAATCTGTTCACCACTCAGCGCCAACGCATGTCACTGATGGTGCCGACGCTGCTCTGCTTCTTGCTCGGCAACATCGTCTCCGGGCCGCTCGCCGATTGGGCGGAGCGCCTCGGTGCAGCGGCGCTCGCAGAGTGGCGTTGGCGGCTCGTGATCACGGCGCGAGCCATCGAGACGGTCGCGCTCTCCTTCCTCGTCGGCATCGTCGCCACGGGCACGCCGACCGTGGCGCGAATCGCGCCCTACATGATGGTCACCGCCTTCATGAAGACGGCCCTCCGCCCCACGCGCATCGCGTTCGAGGTCGACCTGCTCGAACGGACCGCGCCACAACTCGACGCGGACGGGCAACCGCTCCTCGACGAGCACGGGCAGCCGCGCGACTTCAAGCCCCACCTGCTCCCGTACGGGGCGCTCACCAGCGCGCTTCGTTCGGCCGCCGCGGTCATCGGCGTGCTCCTCGGCGGCTCGCTGATGAAGGCCGCGCACCAGGCGTATTGGCCGCTGTTCGCGTTCGACGTGCTGACCAATCTCGTGTTTGTCGCGATCATCGTCCGCGCGTGTCGACCGGCCGTGGACGTGCTCCCCCCCACGGTTCGGGCGGTGCCCGCGCGGGTCGGGTTGTTCTCCGGATTCGTGCGCAGCCTGCGGGACGGCTTGAGGTTCCTCTTCGCGCGCGAGCAGCGCCCGCTCCTCGCGTTGATGTTCGGCTCGTTGCTCGTCGAGCTCGTCTCCGAGGCCTACGACGGCAAGATGGTCGTCAAGCAGGTGCTCCATGGCACCGACGAGCATCTCCGCCACGCCTACCTGGTATGGCTGCTCGTCTCGATGGTCCCCCTGCTCGCGCTCCCGACCCTCGCCCGGGCGATGGGCAGCCTCGGGCGGGTGTTCCTCGCGTTGATGGTGGCGGACGGCGTGGCGATCGCGTGCGCCGGTCGAATCGCGTGCACGCCGGTGGTCGCCTCGATCGCGCCGTTTGCGCTGGTCTTGGGGATCGATCACGCGCTGACCGTGAGCGCCACGAGCCTCGTCGACGTCGCAGCCAACAGCGCCTCGAGCGCCGGCATGCGCGGCCGGATCGCCGCGACCTATGCGTTCTTCGTGCTGGTCGGCGACATCGTCGTCGAGATGCTCGCGTCCGTCTGGTCAGAGGCGATCGGGATCGCGCCGATGCTGGTTCGGCTCGGCGCAGCCCAGGTCGTGATCGTCGCGATCGTCGCTGCCCTCGGCGGGCGCCGACTGTGGAACTACGGCTTGCGGACCGCTCACCCGCTCGCAGGGAGCGACGTGAGCACGACCAGAGAGGCGTCGGCACCCGTGAGGGCGTAACCGAGCCGCCAGATCCGGAGCGCCGGTGCGATCGGGTTCGGGAGCTCGGCGAGCTTCGGATCGCGCAGCGCTGCAGCGGCCCACAACGTGGAGGCAAAAGCGAGGAAGCCGAGCTCGCGACCGACGGAGCTGTTGCGGGTCTGCACGCCGAGTGCGCCCAGCCGTTGCCTGATCTCACGACTCTGACGGTGAGCGGCTTGGACGTCCGCGTGCTCTACGACCTCGCCCGCGGCCGCCACGGGTGCAGCAAAGAGCACCTCGGACCGTACGGCGAACGTGAGCTCGCGGGCGACGCACCACTCGGTCCTGCCACCGACCGGAACGTCCCAGCGGGCGAGCGCCGTGCCGAGCGCGCGTGCGGCGAGCTCGGCCTCGTCGACGCCATCGGGATCGGCGGCCAGGGCGGCGACGGCATCGAGGGTGGTGGGAAGCCGCTCCGGCTGCGCGAGCCAGCGCTCGGGTGCGATGCGCTGCCACAGGCGTTCGAGATCTCGCGAGTCGCGCGTGTCGCGAGAGGCCTCGCGCCATTCTCGCTCGAGCGCGGTCATCTCGGAGGTGACGACGCCCGTGCCCACCGCGAAGACCCGGTCCCGCGCGCCCTGAATCCGGGACTCGATGTCCGCAAGCGCGCGCATTCGGTTGTTGGCGTGGTCCGCGCGGGCGGCCGAGTACTCCTCGACGGCGCGAAGGCAACGGGCGAGCTCCGGCCGCGCAGGCCGCAGCACTCCGGCGACGATGTGGTCCCAATTCCACGGATCCGCCGCAGGCGGGACGTGGGTATGCGAATTCCCGGACACCTGGAGAGCGTAGCACCCGGCCGGGGGGCAAGCGCCTCGAGCAGATCGCTGCCGACAAGTTTGTCAGCAGCTATTGACAAGATTGTTCACAGCGCCCATCGTCGAGGCATGACCCACACCCAATTCGCGCCCCATCGAGCGATTCGCGCGGCCCGCATCCTCGCGAACGACCCCGACGATCTGCCGCAGGTCTTCACCATCATCGAGTCGCTCTCGTTCGACACCCTCCAACGCATCCACGACCGCATGGCGAGCACCGAGCAGGGGCGCCGGCTCCTCGCCGAACGACCCGACATCGTCGACTTGCTCGCCGATCGCGCCGCCCTGCGCAAGCTCCCCGAGGGCAGCCTCGGACGCGCGTACCTCGCGTTCGTCGAGAGCGAGAACATCTCGGCCGAGGGAATCCGCGCCGCCGGCGACAAGGGCATGACCCACGAGGTGCCGGTCTCCAAGGAGCTCGAGTGGGTGCACGCGCGCATGCGCGACACGCACGATCTGTGGCACGCCGCCGTCGGCTACCGCGGTGACGTGCTCGGGGAGACCGCGCTCCTCGGCTTCACCTTCGCGCAGACCTGGAACCCGGCGATCGCGCTCATCGTCGCGATCGGTCTTCTCAGGACTGTCGGCGTCGCACCCGAAGCCCGCCGGACCATCCTCGACGGCTTCCGCCGGGGGCGCGCTGCCGCGTGGTTGCCCGGTCAGGACTGGGCGTCGATGCTCGCGCTCCCGGTCGAGGATGTGCGACGCCGCCTGTCGCTCGAGTCTCCGCCCGTCTACACGCCGATCCGCAGCTTCGAGCTCAAGGCCGCCAAGGCCGCGTAAACCTCTCAGTTGGGCTGGAAATCGAGGGTGTAGGTGACGAAGACCTTGCCAGCCTCGGGCTGGGGAAACGACAGCTCCGAGAACATCGAGCGGAGGCGAGCTCGCGCACACGGGAGCACGAACGCGACCGGACCGTCCGCGTCGTCGCCGATCCACACGTCTTCACCCGAAGGCAGATGCTTGATCTGGAGCAGCTCGCCTTGCCAACGGATGCGTAGCTCGTGAGCGCTCGTCGGGGTCACGCTCGGCAGACCGCTCGATGCGAGGGAAGTTCCGTGCGTTGGGGCTTGCGCTCCTGCTTGGTACCGGTGTAGGTGCCGCGCCCCATGACGCCTCGCAGCATTTTCTTCACGCTCTTTGCCACTGGTTCCCTCGTTGGCTGCATGGTGCCGGTCGACGACGGCGAGTCCGAGCGCGGCGCCGAGAGCGTCGGCAGGCGCATCTACCTCACGCCCGTCGACGCACGTGCGCGGGTGGCCTGCAGGGACGAGGATAACCGTTACTACTGCTCGAAGGCCTCGGCCGACGCTGCGCGGGCGAAGTGTGCGGCGAAGGTGATGGCGAAAGGTGGCAGCGCGTTCGATCCGTGCGCCACCGGTGGCAACGCGTGCGTGCGAGCGAGGACGACCACCGAGCCGTGCACCGAAGACGGCCTCACGTACCCGACCGCCGCGTCGTGCGCGACGCCGCGCCCGGAGAACTGCAGCTACTACTCCGCGTGCCTCGAGGCGAAGCGCCCGTGCGGCGAGGCCGGGTATGCGCTCGGGTACGGCGAGAAGTACTGCAACGCGTTCGCGAACAACGCTGCCTTCTCGGCCGCCGGCGTCGCGTGGGTCAACAGCACGATGCTCTGTTTGCAGAAGCACCTCGCGTCGCTGTCGAGCGACACCCTCGCGTCGATGACCTGCACCGCCGTCACCGACGATGCCTTCGCGTCGCACCCCGACTGTTACACGCAGCCCGGCGCATCGATCTGCGATCTCGGCCCGTCCGACGCGCTCCAGGTGCTGCGCACGATTTCCGCGAGCGATCTGCTCTCGAGCCGCGCGATCAAGCAAGAGGCGAGCGTCGTGCGCACGTGCGTCTTCCACATCGTCGGTCGTCTGTTCGGCTCGCGCGCGCTCTCGGTCTCGGCGAGCGATCCGGCGTTCGCGCCGCTGAGCGACGGCGAGCGCGCCGAGCTCACCGAGCGGTACGAGTTCTGGCTGAAGATGGACGCGGAGCTGGCGACGCGCTGATCAGGGCATTCCGCCGTCCGCGCCGTGCGCCGGCAGGCGCGCGAGGAACGCGCGGTACCACGCCTGCTCTTCTTCCTCGGTCGCGCGCGGGTTCTCTTCGAGCTCGCGAATCAGTGGGTCGAAGAACGCGACGCCGAGCTGCGTCGCGATGTCCTCCAGCTCCTCGTCGTCGACCTCGGCCTCCCACATCGTGGTGAGCTCGCGAACGAGGACCTGCGGCCAGCTCAACCCGGACTCGTCTTCGACGTCCGGCTGTTCGAGCACGAAGCGGAGGAATCCTGGGCGTGCCCCGTCGTGACGATATGCGGTGACCATTCCGCCGGTGTGATCGCTCCACACCGGCGTCACGCGTCCCGCCGGATATTCGGCCTGTTGCTCGGGCGTCAGATCGAGGAGCATCTCCCAGGGGCAGCGGAACCGCCACTTCATCGGCTCTGGAATTGGCTTGCCATCGAACGCGTCGAGCACGACTCGAGGCAGCCGGAGCGCGACGAGGTTCGCCCGCGCCTGTTCCAGGTCGATCGGCTCCATCGCTACGGGGCTACCAGACCGAACACCTCGACGTCGACCCCGACCGAGCCGTGGGCGCAGAACGGCGCGCCGGTCGGCGCAGGAAGGCCCGCGGCGCGGATGAGGGTCTCGCGAATCTCGAGCTGTTCGACGGTGTGCGCCGGGTACGGCACGTGGTGCACCTGGCCCTTCAGCACCTCTCCGCCGCGGTCGACGAACAAGAGGTAGCGCTCGAGGAGGAAAAACTCCAACGAGCCCAGGGCAGGAGTCTCGAGATCGGCCCCTCGCCGCCAACGTGCGGACAATCGCGCGCCGTCGGTCGTGCGCTCGGACTCGTAGCGTTCGAGCGTCCCTTGACGGTCACGGCTCATGCGCGCGTGGTGATAGGGCAGCCCGAACGTCGCCCGCGCGGCGATCACCGCCGGCAGCGATTCGGCCTCGAGCGAGAGGAAGAACACCCCGGGCTCGCCGTTCACCACGACGTACGTGCGCACGTTGGTCTCGAGGAAGTCGACGGCGAGCACGTCGGGGAGCCACGACGGTCGCACTGCCTCCATGGAGAACGGCACGACCCCGACGAGCGCCCGCCCCTCCCAGAGATCGAGCTCCATCGACGCCGGCACCGCGGCCCGAACCGCCTCGACCGGCAGCTCCCAGTGCACGAACAGCAGGTCTCGCCACGACTGCGTCCCAGCGTTGGGGCCTTCGGGACGGTTCCGCGGGGCGAGCCGGTCGATCACGCCGCCAGAACGTACCACCCAGACCGATTGCGCAAGAGTGATTCGCACCGCATCCTTTTGCCTCCAATCACGTCCTCCACTGGTCGCGCCACGTGGCGCTCCCGGCGGCGGGCACGTGCCGATGATGTCCACGGCCGCTCTCGCGCACCCACCCTCGCGCGCCGCGAACCACGAACTTGTAGTGGATGTCGCGGCCGGCCGAAGCATCGAAGGCGACCGTCGTCGCCCAGGTGTTTTCGTCGATCCACTCCATCGGCGCGGCGTGCTCGACGTCCCAGGCGCCGAGCTCGGGCGCGTCGCCGCAGACGAACAACTGCTCGGCGGGGCTCGTGCGGTAGCCATGGACCTGGATCTCGACGACCGTGGTGCCCGTCGGCAGCGGGCGGGTCTGCTCGAAGACGGCGATCGATCGCGGTGCGAGCTCGATTCGCGCCCTTCCGTCCTGCACTTCGATGGCCGGTCCGCCGAGCACGTCGTCGTGACGCCCGTTCTCGAGCTCGAGGTGCTCGACGTCACACGAGTGTCGACGATCGCCACGATTGATCGCGACGACGATTGCCGAGCCGCGATACGGCCGGCTGAAGATCCATCGGTCTTGGTCGATCCAACGGGTGCGCATGCCCGCGCGCTGCACCGCGGGCGAGCGACGGCGGAGCGCCGCGAGCGTGGCGAGGTCGCGCATCAGCGGCGTCTCGTCGAACGAAGCCATCATCGGCCGGTTGAACGGATCGTTTCCGCCGTTGGTATCCCAGTGCAGCAGCTGCTCGTTGCCGTAGTAGATGCAGGGAACCCCGCGGCTGACCATCGTGAGCAGGAGCGCGAGACGGAACCGCTCCGGGTCGTTCGAGATCGAGAGGAACCGCGGCATGTCGTGGTTGTCGACGAACGTGACCAGGTCGGTCGCGTCACGGAACTGATGGTCACGCGCGACGACCGCCTCCAGCTCGCGAAAGCCGCCCTCCGAGCGATGGGCCAACGCCGAGACGACCGCGTTGCGCCAGGCGAAGTCGAGGATCGACATGCCCGACTTGTTGGCGAACTCGACCGACGGCGGGTCGTAGCAGCCGCCCTGGAACCACTCGCCGAACATGAAGGTGTCCGGCTTGTGCACCTCCATGTCGCCGGTGAACTCCTGCCAGAACCAGATGGGCATGTGCTTGACGGTATCGACGCGGAAGGCGTCGACGCCCTTGCTCAGCCACTGCTTCATCGCACCCTTGATGTACGAGCGGTACGCGAACGACTCTTCGTTGAAGTCGGCGAGCCCACACAGATCGCTCGCCTGGACGTTCGACAAATCGTTCCAGTCGCGCACCTCGCCGACATGGTGGAACCAGTCGCCTCGATCCTGATCGAACCGGCTGATCAGCACGCCGTCGTCGTAGATCTCGCAGCTCGCGCCCGGTACGTGCGGGTTCGAGTGGTTGCAGACGATGTCGAGCACCAGGTGCATGCCCCGGCGGTGCATCTCGGCGAGCAGCTCGTCGAACACCGTATCGCTCTTCGCCATGACCCGCACGTCGTCGGGGCGATCGACCAGGTGCGGATCGAGGCGCTTGAAGTCTTTGGTCCAGTAGCCGTGGTAGCCGGTCATCCCCACGCCACCGATGTCGAGGACCTGGTCGATCTGCTCGAACACGGGCGTCAGCCAGATCGCCGTGGCTCCGAGCTTCTGCACGTAGTCGAGCTTGGCGAGCACCCCGCGGAGATCGCCGCCCCAGTACTTCCACGGGTCTTTGCGGGTCGAGTCGAAGTCCCGACGATCCTTGCCGAAGTCGTTGGCCTCGTTGCCGTCGAAGAATCGATCGACCACGATGAAATAGAGGGTCTCCCCGCGGAAGTCGCGCATCGGGGCATCGTACGGGAACCGTGGCCGGTCCGCGGTGTCGTTGGGGCAGATGACATCGCTCACCCGCTCCTTGCCGCTTGCCGCCCTGATGGTCCTCGGTTGCCACGGCGCGAAGCCCGCGGCCGCACCGGCGACGACCATCCTCCCGCTCCGCACGCTCCACCTCTACGAGACCGGCGTCGGCTACTTCGAGCGGTCGGGCGAGCTGGGCTCGGCCTCGAGCGCGAGCCTGCCGGTGCCCGCAGGACATTTGGACGACGCGCTCAAGACGCTCGTCATCCTCACGCCCGACGGGAAGGTCCGCGTTTCTGGCTTCTCTTTCGGCAGCAGCGTGAGCAAAGGCATGGCGCGCGCCCAGTCCGGACTGCCGCTCGAGGCCGACGCGCCCCTCACCTATCGCGCGCTGCTCGTGTCGCTGAAGGGTGCGTCGGTCGAGGTGAGCACCAAGGAAGGACTGCTCCGCGGACGGATCGTCGACGTCGTCGACGAGGAGGACAAAGTCGACCCTGCGGCGAAGACCGAATCGAAGACGCTCACCGTGGTCATGCTCTCGGAGAAGGGCGCGCTGCTCCGGATTCGCGCGGCGGACGTCAGCGCCGTGAGGCCGACCGATCCCGCGTTCGCGGTCCGACTCGGCTCGTCGCTCGATGCGCTCTCCACCTCGAACCCATCGACCCCGCGACCGCTCGATCTGATCGGCGGCGCCAAGGGACCGGTGACCTTCGGGTACATCGCCGAGACGCCGATCTGGCGTGCATCGTATCGGCTCGTCTTCGCGCCCGATCGCAAGTCGGCGGCGTTGCAGGGGTGGGCGCTCGTGCACAACGACACCGACGAGCACTGGAGCGGCGTACAGGTCAGCCTGGTGAACGGTCGCCCCGACTCGTTCCTCTTCCCGCTGGCGGCACCGAGGTACGCGCGACGCGTGCTGGTCGCCCCCGAGAACGAGCTCTCGACCGTCCCTCAATTGATGAACAAGACCGCCGACGGCATCTGGGGCGATCACCTGGACGACACCGGATCGAGCATCGGATTGGGTGGGATCGGCGCCATCGGCCACGGCTCCGGATCCGGCTCGGGGGTCGGCTACGGCTCGGGGTCGGGCAAGATCGGGAGCTACTCCGCGACCACGGTGGGCGGAAGCTCGCTGCTCTCGGTCGGCGATCTCGCGGGAGTGGCCACCGCCGACGGCGTCGAGTCCGGGGCGCTGTTCACCTATTCGCTCGGCGATCGCCTCGACCTCGGCGCACACCACTCGGCACTGGTGCCGTTCCTCGCACAGAAGCTCGACGTGGAAGCGATCACCTGGATCGACGGCGGCACGGTGCGCGCCGCGGCTCGGTTCGTGAACGGCACCAACCAGACCCTGCCCGCCGGGACCATCGCGTTCTTCGCCGACGCCAAGAACGGCGCGTTCGTCGGAGAGTCCGCCCTCGATCGACTCAAGCCCGCCGAGCGGCGTTTCATCGAGTTCGGGGCCGATCTCGACGTGGACCTGAAGCAGGTGACGGTCTCGACGAAGGAAGAGACCAAACGCGTCCGGTTCACGAGCGGCACGTTCGAAGAGCACTTCCTCCGCACGAGCACCGCCGCCTGGACCTTCGAGAACCGGAGCGGTCAGTCGCGCGACGTCTACGTCGTGCTCCACTTCGATCGGAACACGAAGCTCACCGGACCCGATCGGCAGGACTACGACACCGCATCCTCGCGCCCGGTCGCGGTGTTCCGTGTGGAGGCCAAGTCCAAGCTCGATCGGCCGGTGACTGCCGTCGAGGGGCTCTCACGCCGGACCGCGCTGACCGGCTTGCGGGCAACGCGCTTGCTCGAGCTCGCAGCGTCGACGAGCCTGTCGAGCGCAGAGCGTGCGGTCCTCGGCGAAGCGGCCGGCAAACAGAAGGAGCTCGAAGAGACGCGCGCCGCGCTCGACAAGGTCAACCACGATCTGGCGACGACCGAGCAGGACATCGTTCGTTTCCGCGAGCACCTCAAGGCTGCCGGCGACAAGTCCGCCGCGCCGAATCCCTTCACCAAGAAGATCCTGGATGCCGAGGACGCGCTCGCCGTGCTGCGCAAGAAGCGCGAGGCGCTGGAGAAGGAGACCACGACCCGGCGCGACGCCGTGAAGACTGCGCTCGAGAAGCTCGAGCCCTCGACCAAGTAGGGTCAGTCGACCGTCTTCGACGCCGCTGCATTCGCACAGCACCGGTAGCCGGTCTCGGTGCCCTGGTACCAGTCGTCGTGCCCCCCGTTGGTGGCGCGACAGGTGTGGCGACCCTTGAGCCACCAGGAGCCTTTGAGCAGCGTGCTCTTGGTGTGCAGCTCGTGACGATCGCGCGACACCCACTCCTCGAGATTGCCGGCGAGGTTGCGAACGCCGAACGGCGACACACAACGCGGGTCGTCGCCGGCCTTGCGACGGAGATCGTAGATGGCCTTCTTGTTCGGCGTGACGACCGACTCGCGGTCGACGTTGCACGCCGTCGCGTCGCGCGACCAGCCGTAGGGGTACGGGCGCAGCTCCTCGCCCTCGCACGCGAACTCGAACTCCGACTCGGTACACAGCCGCGCGCCGCGGGCCTCGCAGGCGTTCTTCGCCATCGTGTAGGTGACGTGGTTCGCCGGCCGAGGATCGGCCGCGGTGGCCCCCTGCTCGTCGACGTCGATGCAGTAGCGTTTGTGGACCCGCGACGCTTTGCAGGCCGTGGCTTCCTTGGCGTACTCCGCGCACCGGAAGAACTGGTACTTGCCCGGTGGATCCAGCCAGTGCAGACATTTGTGCTCGACGACCGGACAGTGCATACCGTCGACCAGCGTCATGCCCATCGGGCACGCGGGAGCGGGCGGCTCCGCGGCAGCGCTCACCGCCGGCACGGGCACCTCACGCGCATACGCGTGCTGTTCGACGGTGGGCGGACCGTCCGAGGCTTGACCGTGGCCGCCGCACGCAGGTCCGAGCAGGACGACCGCAGCGAGTGCGATCGACGCGGTGATCGAGACTCCGACGGAACGGCACTGCACGGCGACTGCACTCCACTGCCACTGCTCCGGAAGCCGGAGAGCGCGCGGTCATACATGCGTTCGCCCAGGATCAAAAGCAGATCGCGCTCGTCCCGAGTCTCATTTCGCGGATGTCTTTGCGTCGCCGCAGCAGCGCACGCCAATCTGTGGACCCGAGTAAATCTCGCCATGCCCGAGGGTGCGCGCGCGGCAGTGATTGCGCCCTGGCAACCACCACGCGCCCTTCATGGTCGAGCGCTGTCCCTTGACCGTGACGCCGTCGATGGTCGCCCACTCCTCGATGTTGCCGCTCATGTCGCGAACGCCGAACGGCGAGACGCAGCGTGGGTGCGAGCCCGCCGGCTCACGCAGATCGACGGGCGCGGTCTTGCCGACGATGTCGTCGCGGTCGATGTTGCAAGCCTCCGAGTCACGCACGAACCCGTACGGGTATGGGCGCATTTCCTCGCCTTCGCAGGCGAACTGCCACTCCGACTCGAGACACAGACGTTTGGACGCGTCGGTGCACGTCTTGTTCGCCGTGGTCCACGACTGGTTCACCAACGGCAGCTGCTCGCCCGGTCGCGTGTGCTCGTCGCGATCGATGCAGAACAGGAGGTGCCTCCGCGCGGGCGATGCGCACACCGACGGCCCGTACTCGGCGCAGCGGAATTTGCGGAAGCGACCGGGCGGATCGAGCCAACGCTTGCAGACGTGCACGACGTTGGGGCAGTACTCGCCCTCGACGAGCACCATCTCGGGCGGGCACGCGGCGCTCTTCGGCGGCTCGACCTCCTCCTCGGGCGCAACCGGATACGAGACCGGGGAGGCCGTCGTCGGCCCCGGCTCGGTCCCGGGCAACAAGACCTCGTGCGAGGAGCACGCGAAGAAAAGCGCACACCCGAGCACGCAGACGAGGCCGACGGAAGGCACGCGCACGACGAAGTTGTGATGCCGTTGACGCACACACATGCCGCGGACGTGCTCTTGCGCTAGACTGACGCCATGCGTCGAAACGGCCTGAACGCCGTCATTTTCTCGCTCGTGGTGAGCGGGTGTCGCTTCGATGCCTCCGGCAGCGCGACCAGCGCCACGCTCGAAGAAGACAGCGGCGCGGACGACGCGGCCTTCGTCGCCGAGGACGCGCTCGTCGACGACCGCCCGGTCCTCGATCCGGTCGATTCGTCCGGAAGCGTCGACACCGCCGTGGCGACGGACGACGCCGACGCCTCGACGCTCGGTTGGACCGAGAAGGACTGGCTCTACCGTCGACGGTTGGTGATCGACGGCTCGTTGGTCGCAGGCGATCTCACGGACTTCGTCGTTCCGATCGTCTTCACCGAGGGGGACATGATCAGCAAGGTGACGCTCGACGGGCGCGACCTTCGATTCACCCGCACCGACGGCACCTTGCTGGCCTTCGAGCTGGTCCGATGGGACGCAGCGGGAAGTCTGGTCGCGTGGGTGAAGGTGCCGAAGCTCGGCCCTGCGCTGCCGAACGACCTCTACCTCTACTACGGCAACGCCGTCGCCACGTCCGCCGCCGACCCGAAGAAGACATGGTCGGGCGAGGTCGGGGTGTGGCACTTCGACGAGAACACCGTCGACGGCGGCACCACCACCAAGCTCGCCGATGCGACGACGGGCGGGCACGACGGGATGCAGAACGGCACCGAGGCCACGCCGGGCCTGCTGTTGGGCGCGCAGAAGTTCGATGGCAAAGACTGGGTCGAGCTCGCCAAGTCGAGCGAGATCGTGCTCGGCGACACCGACTGCACGTTCTCGGCGTGGGTCCGCACCACCGAGAGCCGGCAGCAGGGGATCCTCATCAAGGCCAAGGGCGAGGGGCACGAGACCGGAGACAAGCTGATCGGCACGGGCCACGAGGGTCCGTTCTTTGGTGTCGATCACGGTTGGGTCGGCTTCTCCCGCACCAACATCGCCATCCAAGATGGCAAATGGCACCACGTCGCCTGGGTCCAGAACAAAGACGTCAAGGACAAGGCGGAGTCGTGGCGACTCTACCTGGACGGCGTCGAGCGGGCTGCTGCGCAGTTCGAGACCAAACCGGATCTCGTCGGGCACTCGGTGCGCATCGGCGGCAAAGCCAGTGGATCGTATTTCGACAACCTCTGGACCGGCGACATCGACGAGGGGCGCTACAGCAAGAGCGCGCGGGGTCCGGGCTGGATCGCCACGCTCGAGCGAAGCCAACGGAGTCCGGCAACGTTCGTGAAGGTGGGGGGCGAAGAGAGTCTCAAATGATGTTGGAGATGGCGTGAACGAACGGAACAGTGACTACATCCACGGAAGCACCGATGCGCGCGAGGTCGCGCGCCTCGAGAAGCAAGCGAAGTTCGTCGCGCCGTGGTCGCTCGCTTCGTTCGACGCGTCCGCCGGAATGCGGGTGCTCGATCTCGGCACCGGGATCGGCGCCATGGCCGCCGAGCTCGTCGCGCGGTTCCCCGGCATCGAGCTGACGGCGCTCGACCTCAGCGAGGCGCAGCTCGCGGTCGCCCGTGCTCGTCATCCCGTCGCGCGCTACGTGCGCGGCGACGCCACGGCCCTGCCATTCGAGGACCAGAGCTTCGATCGGGTGCACGCCTCGTGGCTGCTCGAGCACGTGCCCGATCCGGTCGCCGTCCTCCGCGAGGTCGTGCGGGTGCTGCGCCCCGGTGGGCTCGCGCACTTCGTCGAGGTCGACAACGCCTCGCTCCGCACCGAGCCGCCGCTCGCGATCGTTCGCGAGGTCATGGAGGCGCTCGACAACGCACAGCTCGCAGCCGGCGGCGACCCGTACATCGGACGCAAGCTGCGCGCGATGTTCGAGCGCGCGGGCTTCGTCTCGTTCGACGTCCGGCCGCTCCCCTTGGTGGGCGACGTCAGCGATCTCTCGTTTTTCCGCGCGTTCGTCGAGGAGTTCGCCGAGATCTTCGAGAGCATCGACGAATCGGTCGCCGCCTCCGAGCACCCGCGCATCGACGAAGCCGCCGCCCGGTTGCGGGCGCTACCGGCGATCGCCGGTACGGCCATCCACTATGCGCCGGTGATCGCACGCGCCACGCGCTGAAGAACTGTCGGAAAATCCCCCCGGACTGAAGTCCGGGGCACCGACAGCTGACCTCAAGTCCTTCGGACTCACCGACTCGCTGGGCTGGCCCGAGGTTG
>Ga0208492_1000633_pt1 | contig 27791 bp, 33 predicted proteins | sample Subbioar_CSW14AB_FD_184820 | JGI IMG/M metagenome (GOLD analysis project Ga0208492, IMG submission 184820) | Serpentinite rock and fluid subsurface biosphere microbial communities from McLaughlin Reserve, California, USA - CR12Mar_CSW14AB (SPAdes) | ecosystem: Environmental > Terrestrial > Deep... | reverse complement strand
ACGTAACTACGTCGGCGTTTTGAGTGGTGTTTTTGTTTTCCATAAAAAGAAAAATACACAACACTGAATAATTGTAATTATATTAGCCCAGGGCCCCACGCGGAAGCGTGGTTTAGTGCAACAGCACCTACTTGTAATTTTTTGCGTGTTAACGCTCAAATGCATAACTTGGACAAGCAAAAAACTACAAGTAGCTGCAAAACGTACGTTAGCGGCAATATTATCGGAAGCAAGCAGACCATATGACAAATGTGAAAAAAAGTAAGATTGGATTTTCTTCAAGGTACTACGAACCTTTCAGACTTTTGCGAACTAAAGTTGCTTCACAGAATGTCTTTAAATTAGTTCACAACTCTGACAAAGACACTTATTCGTTACCTTATTTATACGCAGGCTATAAAAATGAACTTGAACCAATCACTATTTCAGATAATATCATTCAATCCATAAAAAGATACTTTGAGGATAATTTATTTAACAAAGAGGAAAAAGACCTCCTTCTCACTGAATTAATGCCGTACATCCACAGTTTCGGAGATGATACTATTCAATCACTTAGCAATCGAATAGGTTCAGCGGCCAATAAAGCAGAACATGCTGAAATAATATCGGAATATGAAAAGACAATTTCATCGTTGAAACAAATCAACCAATTACTTAATAAAAATTTTAATCGCGAATACTTCATGACATCAACAACAGAACCAACCGTTTTTATTTCATACTCACATGACAGTGAAGAGCATAAAAATTGGGTGTTGCAATTGGCAACAAGACTTCGTTCAAATGGTGTGAATGTGATTTTAGACAGATGGAACTTGAAATTAGGTAGCGACCTTGCGTCATTTATGGAAAGAGGACTTTCAAAATCACAAAGAATTGTTAGTATATGCTCTGACATCTATGTGAAAAAAGCTAACGAGGGAAAAGGTGGTGCAGGATATGAAAAGCAAATTATGACTGCGGAATTTATCAATGACCAAAATACAAATTGGGTTATTCCTCTAATTAAAAACAATCCGGACACAAAAAAAACACCAACATTCCTGGGCGGAAGAATGTATATTAGCTTTGAAGAACCTCATTTATATGAAAGTAAATATGAGGAATTACTCCGTGACCTTCTTGATGAACCCGTTTTACCGATACCACCAATAGGAAAAAATCCCTTTCAAACAATCAAGGAATTCGCGCAACAAAAATTTATTCCTAATAACGAAAAATACTCCTCACCTGCAACAAGTGGAAAGGTTACATTTGACTATTCAAACAACAATGGAAGATACTTTATTGGACAAGGAGAATTAATGTTTGAATTAGATTTTTCCAAATCAAGTGATTGGAATATTCAGTTACTTAATGACCCATCCAGCATTAGGACTGTAGCAATTGCAAAGGGTATATCAGAAATAACGCAAATTACTGACGCAAGAATATATGATGGTTCATCAAGAATTAGAAGACCTTCGATTAATCAGGTTGCAGTACTACAAAACACAAATGGGTTTTATGCAGGAATTAAGATACTGAATGTTAAGGACGATACCAGAGGAGCAGATACTGATGAAATTACCTTTGACTATTTTATCCAAACAAACGGTTCACCTGATTTTTCAAGTTGAATCGAATCTTAGTTTCTCGTTGACACCAATAATTCCCGAATATCCACTTTCAAAAACTTCGAGATTTCGTAAAGCGTTTCAATAGACGGCTGAACTTCATTCGTACACCAACGAGAAACAGTTGACTCGGTTTTATCTAAATGAGCAGCTAAATCCTTACTGCTTTTATTCTTTTCAGCCAGGACAGACTTTATTCTATTTAAGTTTACTTTCGACACAGTGCAAATTTATTGACTTCTCCTGCAAATATCTAAAAATTTTAATTACTTGAAAATCACGGTCAAACGACAATAAATTATATTTACATGCGGTATTTTTTGCATAATAATACTATTTATTGTAATCTTGTAGCAAGAAATTATTGTCGTGGAGCAAGAAGAAAAATTTCAACAATCGGGACAAAGACGGATAAAAGTGTACGAAAAGTACATTCCCCGGACTTATCACAGGTATGTTGTCTTTCCTGAAATCCAACTTTGCGGCAAGTGGCTTCGTGACATGGGCTTCGACTGCGGACAATCCGTAACGGTTCGACACGAGAAAAATAAAATCATCATCACGATAGACAACGAAACAGATGCGGGCGAATAAATACTGCCGCTACAACAAGCAAGCACCATTTTTTGCGGATTAATGCCAAATGCATAACTTGGACTTGGCAAAAAACGGCGCCTAGCTGCCTCCGTTAGCCACAAGGTTGACAAAAAACATGCAGTATGACACCTCTTTTTATAAACTGGGACATTGACCCCGAAATAATAAATATATTTGGCTTTTCACTTAAATATTATGGACTTTTTTTTGTAAGCGGACTTTTACTATCCGCTTATATTTTAAAAGGTATGTTTAAGTCCGAAAACATCCCATTAATTTTCCTGGACAAATTAGTGATTTATGGAATACTAGGCATTTTCATTGGTGCCAGACTTGGGCATTGTTTGTTTTACGAACCTTCATATTTCCTCGAACATCCAATAGAAATGTTTTTACCTGTTGAATTAAACACTGACGGCTCATATACTTTTACTGGATATAGAGGGCTTGCGAGTCACGGAGGCACAATTGGTTTAATAATATCGCTCCTAATTTACTCAATAAAAACAAAGCAAGACATTATTAAAACTATTGATTTTATTGCAATAGTAGCGCCATTAGGTGCTTTTTTCATTCGAATGGCAAACTTAATGAATTCTGAAATGGTTGGCATAGAAACAACCGTTCCTTGGGGGTTCATTTTCAAACGTGAAGACTCATTAGTAAGACACCCATCTCAATTATATGAGGCAATCGCTTATATAATAATATTTGGGCTAATGTTCTTTTTGTATAAAACAAAAAGGATGAAATTCCAAAATGGCTTTTTCTTTGGACTTTCTATTTTTCTAATTTTTATCGCCAGATTTTTTATAGAATTTGTTAAAGAAAAGCAAGTCTCTTTTGAAAACCAAATGACACTTGACATGGGACAATTATTAAGCATTCCTTTTTTAATTATTGGTATTGGTTTTATGACCTATGGTTACGTAAAGACAAATAAAAACCCATCGCCTAACAATACCTACCAGTAATTTGTGTAGACGTGGTCATCGCAAAGCCATTTATTGCCGGTAACACAGTTTTCGCCATTGCTATAACCAGTGTCTCACCATCTTAAAATGTGTATCTTCGTATAATTCGTTAACCAACCCTAAAATGTTCGGACGTTTACTTTCCTTTTCTATTAATATCTGGATGCGCATTACCGGCCGAAGTGTCGACCTTGCCCGGCATCCATGGCTTGATGGGCCAATCGGAGAAAATTATATTGGAGAAACATTTTACCAGGAATACGCTAAAGATAAGGGGTACATGGCATCCACCCCGCCCGGCAGCGGATTGATGCATGATTTTACAGTATTGGGTAGCGGTGACCACCCTCACCTGAGAAAAAAAATACAACACTTTTACGAACACACGTCACTCTATAAGATGGAAGTGTGGACAAAGGCTTATTATCCCGTAAAGCCATTTGCAAAACTCCTGATTCGCTCCATCAGCCGTGAGATCAACCAGCTTAATATTCCGCTCGATTCTATGGATACGAGTCGGGGCATGACCAGCGAGGTCATCTGCCTTAGTACTCCTGCAGGTGAAAAAAAAATGGTATGTTGGCTGCGCAAGGTAAATGTGACGAATCGCGTAGTATATTCCGGTTTTTACTCCCCGGTTGTTATTAACGGCAAGCCATTTGTGCGCGTGGTGTTCCCACTGCCCAACGGAAATGTTACCGTCGTGCTCAGGCCGGAATTCCGGGAGGACGGGTCTTTCCGTTTAATTTCAGATCGCCTTGGTTTCGGTGGTGCGGGCTATTACCGCGTGCAACACTCTAAGCCCGGTTTTGTTAAAGTGCGAATGATCCCGCTAAAGGAGATAATCCATGTTTTCGAAGATGAAAAAGGCGACCTGCGTACAGACCACGAGTTCCGTTTTTGGGGAATGAAATTCCTGAATCTTCATTATAAGCTCATCCCCGGGGAAGAATAGTACTTAATCTATCGTTCTGAATTAATTACTTAAGCTATCTCAAAAGAGAGAGCTCCTTTATTACTTTTACGATTGCGTCAATTCCCTTTCAAAATAAACAAGTTCGTTACGCGAGGGATCTTCCGTTACTCTGCAGTAATAAATTTTATCTACATACCTGCGAATGCTCAGTTTAAGACCCGGCTCCGCTATTGCATATACGTTTTCACCTTCTTTGTACTTATTTTCCATAACGATTTTGCTTATCCTTAGGGAAACGTTGCGCTTTTACTGAAACCGGAACCGGCGCATGTTTTTTATTATTGGAAAATCTCCTGAGCCACGCACTACGGATATAACCGGAATAAGAATTTATAAAAATGCCTGCGAAAAGGCTGGCGGCGGCAAGTACCGCATAAATAATTGAATTCATTTGTCTTGTATTTAGTTGTTTAAAAAGTTTGTTGATATAACACAGGCTTTATACCCGTGTTTTTAATTTTTAATTCTACGCTCATGTTGTGTCGAGGCCAAAATGGCGGGGCAACCCTGGCATAAGATCAGGTTTTAAGCCTGGATTTTTTCGATAATAGCGAGGACTTCGTCCCGGTCCTTATAAAGCCTGGCTTCAAGAGACTTGATCATTTCATTTTCACAACCTTTTTCATGTTTAAGATCTCCGTCGGTTAATTCAGGGAATTTTTCTTTCAGTCGTGCTGAGTGAATGTTCCAGTCACCTTTAATTATAAAAGGCACTCTGTTTTTAAATGGTATTCCATTTTCCGGTTGTGTTGTGTCCATGTGATTTTTTTAAGAAGTTGATATATATTCTATATAAAGGTCGCGTTTTGACGCAGGAAAGTGTTACATCCTGAACAGAGTATGTTACACATATCACATATTTTCAAGGTTACTGTTCCTTTTTTGTTTCAGTTGTTTATAATAAGATGGTGAAAGGCCGGTGACTTTTTTAAACTGGTTGGAAAGATGCGCAACGCTGCTATAATTCAGCTTATGGGATATTTCGGTAAGGTTTAGCTCATCGTAAAGAAGCAATTCCTTTACCCGTTCGATCTTATGAATAATGATAAACTGCTGGATCGTGATCCCTTTTACTTCCGAAAACATATTGGAAAGGTAAGTATAGTCATAATTCAGTTTTTTACTGATATGCTCCGAATAGTTCAATTTAGGAAGTTTCTCCGTGTAGTGAACCATTTCAACGATGACGTTTTTAATTTTTTCTATCAGGATGCTTTTTTTATCATCCAGCAACTCTAGTCCGGATAAAAGAAGTACTGCCTTAAACTGATCGTGCTGTTTTTTTGTAAGATCTTCTATAATTTCCACCATTCCCAGGTCAACCACTAAGAAACGAACACCCATTTTCCTTAGCTCTCCCTCAACCAGCATTTTACATCGAAGGCTGACCATGTATTTGATGTACAATTTCATTTCCCTGCTTATCAGAACCAAAAACTCCTGTTCTCTATATTAAACCACTTCTGTCACATACCCTCATAGAATAAAACAGCCTCTGAAGAAGCCGACCCGGGCTTACCTGTTTCAATAAAACAATATTCATAAGCTTTATCCAGGCAATTATATACAGGCTTGTAACTGTCTTTTGATTTGCCGGGATCCGTTTTAAATTGGACATAAGCGAGGTCTGAAAAATTCCGATCCTCCAGGTCCTTTTTTGTGTCTGAAAAATAAATTTTCACCTCTGCCGGCTTGGCGTTTCCCTGGATCCTTAAAGTAAGACTAATGGCGTGAAAGGCCTTTGGGATTAGGCTGATTATTTTTACCACCTGTTCTGTTTTTAAATGAATGTCCATGTTTTAAGAGTATTAATTTATTACTTCTGCATTTTTAGCCACGATACGTGCGATTCAATTCTGTTCAAAGGGGATATAAATATCGAATCTGGCGCCCTGCTGCAATTCACCGGTGGCGGTGATAATGCCGTTGTGATTTTCGACTATGCGCTTGCATATAGCGAGTCCAATGCCTGTACCCGGGAATGTATGAGCCGAATGGAGGCGCTGGAAAACTTCAAAGATCCTTTCTTTATATTCCGGATCAAACCCTATTCCATTGTCGCTAAAAGTAATATGGTAATATTCTTTATCAGGCAATAACCTTTTATCAGGCATCTTGCTTCCAACACTTGATTCGCTTGAAATGACAACACGCGGGATCCTGTCCACGCTTGAAAATTTAAGAGAATTGCTGATCAGGTTATGGAACAATTGCCGAAACTGGAAAGGAATAACATCGGCCCTGTCAAGTTCTTCAGATTCAATAATGGCTTGCTTATCTTCCACCACATCTTCAAAATCCATTTTCACTTCGGCCAAGAGCGCATTGATGTCGGTGTTTTGAAAAACGCGGGCGTCACTTTTTGTGCGGGAATACGCCAGCAGGTCCTCTATCAGGTAGCGCATGCGACTGGCAGTGTGCACCATTTTCTTCAGATAGACCTTACCTGAATCGGACAATTGTTTTTCTTCGTCCTGGAGGATGCAGGTTGCAAAGATCTGGATTTTTCGCAGGGGCTCCTGTAAATCGTGGCTGGAAATATAGGTAAATGACACCAGATCTTTATTAGCCGTTTCCAGCTCTATATTTTTTTGCTCGAGCTCCTTTGTCCTGCCCATGGCTTCCCTTTCCAGCACCTTTTTATCATGCTGATGATCTCCTATGTCTTTTTCGTTTTTTTCGTCCGCCTTGCGCTGACGCACAGACCGCTCCGTAATATCTTCAATAGCGAGGAGAATTAATTTCTCTTGATGAACTTTCTGTATGATCTGGCTTGCATTCAGCAACATTACTTTTTCACCAAGTTCGGGAAACGTATGTGTCACTTCAAAATTTTCAAAATCAGAATTCTCAGAAAGAATAGCTTCGAGCAGGTCATGCAGCTTAGGGATATCCCATTGGCCATTTCCTAATTCAAACAAAGCCCTTCCTTCGGTATTTTCACTGGTCACTTGAAATTTTTTATAAAAGGATTTGTTTGCGGATTTAACATAAAGCCTGCTATCTAAGATGATCATAGGCTCATGTATGGTCGCAATGATGGTCTGGGAGTAGCTGTATGATTCCTGCAACAGGCCGTTCCGCGTTTTTAATTCGGTATTGGTTACCTGAAGCCGTTCGTTCGTTATCTCAATTTCCTTTTTCTTATTTTCAAGGTCCTCATTTAATACATGGTATTCCTCATTACCTGACACAATTTCCTCATTCGCCAATTGTAATTTTTCATAAATCCTTTTATGTAACCTGGTTACTGAACGTATTCCTACTTTGAAACGTGTCAATTCATTTTTCAGGCGTTTTATTTTCTTGTTTTTTCGCAAAGATTTATTTCGTTTTGTTTTTTGGCAGTTATATTTCATTACTTTCCAATGAAAACGAATGTACCTCAATTGAGCGTTTTCTGAAGTATGAACTTACCTCTTTCCGGACGCTCAAGGTTTTTATTTTTTACGAGGATAAGAATATCATTCAGCATCGTTTCCAGCTCGGTCAGTCCTTTTTTTTGATAATAATGATGCGCCCCGTTATTATAAAGAAGGTCCGCCACACTTTCATGCATTGAGGTTGAATAAATGATCACAGGCAGATCTTGCAGATCTTTATTCGATTTAATTTCATAAAGACACTCCGCGCCATTTTTCCGGGGCATATTGAGATCAAGAAAAAGAACATCCGGCAATTTGGCTACATTATTAAGCAGGTAATGCATTAATTTTTCTCCATCCTCCACTATTTTAAGATCTGAAGAAATAGACGACAGTTTTAACGCCTTATCAAAGAAAAACTGGTCATCCGCGTCATCATCTGCTAACAGGAAATTCAACTGTTCAGTCATTAATTGGTTTTAAGAAACAATGTATTAAGGCTGCAACAGGTTAAAAAGGAATAAAAAAATGTACCTGAATAAATGCCCAGCGGTTAACTTAACCGAAAGGTAGTCTTAATTTAATCATGAAAAGAATTTAACTTTAGAAATAAAACGATTAGCTTAACTTTTCTGTCCAGAATAGGCTTATTTTAACAGTCTGTCTTGGTTTGACATAGTATTAAGTGTCACTGAAGTAAAAACGTACAAACTTCCCTGTGATCGGGCGGACCATAAAGAAGATCGGGCTTTTTAATAACTGCGAAAAAACACCATGTTGTCTTTACGTATTCAGCAAAACACTACATCTATAAATATATTTCTCTGCATGACAAACAAGCTATACATATATTCACTTCCGTAGAAAATGACGATTAGTGGTTTTCTGTTAATCAGGAAAAATCCTAATTTTGTATTCAAATTTATAACGCGTGTTTCATTTCCTTTTAAGAACAATCCCCCGCCCTATCCTGATCTGGTTCAGCCTGGGTTTCAGTAAAATTGCTCCCATCATTTATTACGGCAACCGGTACGAAGATCCCATTACCGGCAAAACCTACCGTAAATTCTTACCTTATGGTTACGGCGGAAGAGCCAAACGCAAAAATGTATTATGCCCGGGAAGCTTGTCCCTGGAAAGGCACCGTCTTTTGTGGTTATATCTGAAAGAAAAAACCGATTTCTTTACAAAACCGCATAACATGCTGCACATAGCACCAGAACAGTGTTTCTATAAATTATTCAGGGCGCAGAAAAACCTGACTTATACCACCGGGGATTATAACAGCCCGATCGCGGATATTCATTTTGATCTTCACAAAGCACCGTTTGAAGACAATAGTTATGATGTTATTTTTTGCAACCACGTGCTTGAACATGTAGAAGACGCGGACCAATGCATGCGTGAGCTTTACCGCATCATGAGACCCGGTGGCTGGGGAATTTTCCAGGTGCCCCTGGATACAACACGCGCCACTACATATGAAGATAAAAGCATTACCAGTCCTGAACAACGCGAGATCCACTACTGGCAAAAAGACCACCTGCGTTTATTCGGGCTGGATTATAAGGACAAACTGGCCGCGGCAGGTTTTAAGGTTACCGTAGATGATTTTGTAAATACCCTTAGCCCTGAGCTGGTTGATCGTTACAGACTACCGGCCGGAGAGATGATCTATTTGTGCAGGAAATGAAAAAGATAATCGTTCTAATAAATGTATAAATCATGGCAAAGACATTCACGCCACAAACACCGGATAATTATATAAAAAAAGGGAATGCCCGTAAACTGCCGATCTATGAATGCTGGATTAACGAGGATTTTCAATCTACCGGAATTGCAAACGTTTTAGTTTCGCGTATTCATAAAAACGGGAATTTAACAGGGGCGGTGTATTTGATAGATCTGTTTTGCCTTGGGGTTAAAGACAGCGTTTGCTTTTTTAATATCCATAAAGATGAATACGAAGAAACAACATTATCTCTTATTCCGGACAAAATAAAAATCGCCTATAACACTGCGCATAATTTAATTTACGGAGCAGAAATATACGCGGAAGAACTCGGGTTATCAGCACATAAATCTTTCAGAGTTGCTCAATTCATTTTAGAAGAAGATACGGATGAAATAGAACTCGAGTATTTTGAATTTGGGCTAAACGGAAAGCCTCATTTATTTTTATATGAAGATGAAGACAGAACCCGCGAGATTAAAATATTAGAGCGGAACCTTGGTAAAGAAGGTTTTTCGGTTACTTATCCCGACAGCGAATCATTTAACGATGATGCCTTTGCTGAACATGAAGATGAAATAAATGACAATGATAGTTTATTTTATCTGTACAGAGAAGATATCCCGGTTTTTGCAACTTTGATAAATATTACTGAAACATATCCGGAAGAAAAAATAGCTTCAGAAGTAGAAAAATACATCGATAGCTTTGAAAACATCCCGGATTTTATTTTACACAAAACAACAGACGATTTGTATAATAATTGGGATAACGGATATCAGGCAACAGTAAAAGCTGTTAAATATAGTTTACCAGACCCAACTCATTTTCTTGTAGATGAAAATTATCCGGAAGGTATTTTAGAAATCGAGCAAGATACGGAAGATGAAATGTTTGAAACATCGGACGATGAGGTCGAATATCAAGATAAGATTCAATCAGCTTTAGAAATTATTAAAGAAAAGCACAAGGGTAAAGAAGCTTTAGCTGCTTTTTTAACTACTCATTATTTATTGGAGGATGATGAAGATTCTGAAAGATTGGCGCTGGAAAATTATATAAGGGATTTTCCGGACTCCCTGAATGCGCGGGCACTTTTCCTCTCAGACTACTTTTATTTTCATGAAGAAAACAATACCTATACATCAAAAGAATTGCTTTTAAAGTTACCTTTTAAAATTACCGAAAGTTATTGCTATACTTCCGAAAGGCCTCATCTGCATGAAATACTGTGTTATTTATTTTTACAAGGTATGTTACATTTAAGAAGTGGAAATCCGGCGGGAGCAGAGGCGGCTTTAAGAGAGATGGCCAGGTTAAGATGTAAAAAACATCCTTATTTTGAAATAATAAGAACCCTCCTCACGCAGGAAAAAATAGAAAAAATAGAGCCTTCTAGACAACCCGAATCACATTTAAAAATAATTAAATAGGATCTTCAGTATCCTCCCTTCACATACTCCTCAAACGAAATACCTTTCATAAATTCCTGCGAATAAATAAATTTATACATGTAATCCGCCCAGGCCTTATGGCTCCTGCTGGAATCAAAGAGTTCGTAGCTAAAGGGTTTGCTGAAATGTATGCGGATCGTTTTTTTATTTGCGCGGAACATTTCATCGGGTAAAAAGATCATTTCAATATTTGCCTTAATTCCAAGACGCTTACGCAATTGCGCAAAATTGTAAAAAAACTTTGAATTCACTCCTTCAATAAAGGTAGGAACGATCATACGCTTGTGATCGATGGCCTGGGTAACAAAACTTTTTTTCCAGCTCAGGTCGCGCACCACACCCTGCTGTTTGCGCGACACCAATCCGGCCGGAAAAATAAGCACAGCCCCACCCTGGCGGAAGATCTCTTCCATAGTTCGCAGAGAACCCGCGGACGCCGCTCCAAGTTTATTTACCGCGACAAAAACATCCCCGTAATTCGTTACATTTTTTAAAATATCATTTACAAAAAAGTGGACATCGGGGCGCAGTTCCCCTACCGCTTTGATCAGGGCCATGCCATCCAGTCCGCCCAGCGGGTGATTAGCCGCAATTGTTACATTTCCTTTCAGTGGTATATTTTCTGTATGGACCGATTCTACTTTCGCGCCGAGAATATCAAGAGCCTTCCGGTTAAACTCAAGACCTTTGTCATCTTTTAACTTTACCATAGCGTCATTTATTTCCGCTTCGTGCAGTTTTCTCTTTAACCAATTAATAGCAAAACGCGGAAGCCATCTGTAAAGTTTATAGGCTTTTTCCTTCAGAATTTTCTCGATGTCAATAAACTTCTTGTTCTCCATAGTTTAGGAGGTCAAAGATAAAATAATTGCGAACATATTTAAATAAGGACCTGTCTCTTAACGCAGTTTCTTTGAGTCTTTTCTCAAAGCCAAGTTTTACTCAAAATAAGTAATTGATTATCAAGAAGCTATTTCAGGATTCAATGCCACACTGGTATTAATTTTGCATGTAATTAGAAGGATTAACATTCCTCTGTTATGAAAAAAATACTGATCCCTTATAATTTCTCAGACACTTCTGAAAACCATTTACACTATGGAATAAACCTGGCAAAGCAACTTTCTTACAGTGTTGTGTTATTGAACGTAATCCCCTACCCGGTGGTAACCCCGGAAATCGGCCTGCCTGCTTTTTCTTACGGAGAAATGAAGGATGATAGTTTAAAGGAACTCCAGGTAGTAGCAGCGAAAATAAAAAGGGATGAGTCTTTTGATCAGCAGATAGAATGTACAACCGATATGGGAGACGTAAGCGAATCAATTGTGGCGTATTGCAATAAACATCCGGTTGCATTTGTAGTGATGGGCATCTCACAACACAACAATAAAGTCATGAAGGCCCTGATCGGAAGCAATGCAGTTGACACCTCGCGTAAAACAAAATGTACGGTAATTGTCATACCTCCCGGAGTCTCTTATAAAAAACCACGCACAATTGCCTTTGCGAGCGAGGCGGATTCAGATCCCGGCAACCCTTCTCTTGAAAAAACAAAAAAACTCAGCGCCTTGTTTGGAGCGGAACTTGAGATCCTGCATGTGGTTTCAAAGGAACATCATTTTAGTCCCGGCGAAGTGGTGATCGACAATCATTTTAAGAACAGCTCGGGACATTCCCCGCATACGCTTTTTATTATTACAGAAAAGAAAGTAAGCGAAAGCCTGCTTGGGATGCTGGACAATAACCTTATTGACATGATAGTCGTTGAACCACAAAAACATAATCTTTTTTATAAAATATTTCACGAAAGTGTCAGCAAGGAAATTGCTTTTGCCAGCCCGGTACCGGTGGTGTTTGTTCATGGGTGATAGCCACGTTTGTGTTACTACCTTGCCGCAGATTACGCAGATTTCACAGATCAGGAAATTAAATATCTGTGCGATCCGCGAAATCTGTGGCTTTTTATTTACTGGCGGCCAAAAACAAACCCGGCCTGAGTGCTCAAACCGGGTTTATTCTTAAATTGAAGTTTAATTATTTACTTAGCGTTTCGTCAATCTGGAAATCAAGAAGAACCGGTTTTAATTTAACCATCTCCGATTCAATAAATGTATTTCTCCAGATGATCATCATCTTTATTTTTTGCATATCCGTTGCCTTGCCACCTTCCATACGGTTCCAGTGAAGGGTAAATTTTTTGCTTTCTCCTTTTTCAAGGATAATAGGATTGCCGCTGGATTTTGCGTTGGCTACTTCAGTGCCATCCGGTAATTTCACCGCAGCGCGTCCCGGATGAATAACACCTACCTTATCTCCTGTATAACGGCAATCGAATTTTACGGCGGTTTTGTCCGTTTCCTTGCTCAGGTCAACCATGGTGCAGGTAAAGTTCCCGGTCTTAAATTCATTTTGAGAAGGAGGAAGCTGAAAATCCACCGTCTGAATCGAATTACTCGTGGTGGATACTTTATAAATGCCGCTCATTTCGTAAGCGTAAGAATTCACCAGAAAATCTGGTCCCGTGAAATTTATAACCTTGCCGTCTGCATCACCTGGAGGCATTTCCATAACCTTTTCCTTTGGTGTAAATTCTTTGGCATTTGCCTTTAGCTTGCTTTCCTGGGGTTTGAAAATGATAATGTCCTCGCTTTTATTCGCGATCTTTAATTTGAATTTGGTCATTTCGAAATTTGAAACGGCATCCTTGGCTGTTACTGTTATTCCATCTCCTTCGGTTGTAACGTCCTTATACATTATTTTCTCATACTTCTTTTGAGCCTGAACAGAGCTCAGCGCAAAACAAACAGAAGCGGCAACAATTATTGCTTTTGTACTCATGGGTTTTCATTTTAAAAGTTTAACATAACAAATGTAATAAAATACTGATAGTTTATTCTAGACAATTCTTAAACGAAAAACCCCTACTCCATATTTTTTGCCACAGATTTCGTTGATTTCACAGATGTTTTGTCACCCTTTACTGATGCCAGATAGCGGAAATGATCATATAATGTCCGTAAATTTTGCTAATGTAATTTTTGGATGCTCGGAATCTGTGAAATCTGCGGCTATTTTAAAAAGGAAGAAAAAAAATAAGTTAAAATCCTATCAGGTAACAAAAAAGTTACATAAATTCGTGTAACAAACAAGTTACATATTATCCTTCGTTATGAAACAGCCGTATTCAGACCCTTTCCAGGCAATTGCCGATACCAGCAGGAGAGAGATCCTTCATCTTCTTTCTAAAAACAACCTTTCGATCAATTCTCTCGCCATGAATTTTGACATGAGCCGGCCTGCTGTCTCCAGACACATTAAAATACTCTGCTCGGCAGGTTTTATAGCTATTGCAGACAAGGGCCGCGAAAGAGTCTGCACCCTCAAAAAAGAAGGATTTAAAGAGCTTCAGGCCTGGCTTACTTTCTACGATAAATTCTGGAACTCCAAACTGGATGCTCTTGAAGTTTTTCTTAACAAGACTCAATCAAAACAAAAAATAAATCATAAAAAAAATAAACCATGACAACAACACAGCCTTACAGCATCGAAAGGATGTACAATGCTCCTGTATCCAGGGTCTGGAAAGCCATCACAGACAAAAATGATATGAAACAATGGTATTTTGATCTCGCGGAATTTAAGGCCGAGCCGGGCTTTAAATTTTCGTTTAGCGGTAAAGGGCGTAAAGGTGAGGACTACCTGCATCTTTGCGAAATAAAGGAAGTTATTCCTGAAAAAAAATTAAGTTACAGCTGGACCTATAAAGGGTATCCCGGATATTCGTTAGTAACCTTTGAGCTTTTTAAGGAAGGTGATAAGACCCGTGTAAAACTTACTCACGAAGGCATTGAGAGCTTTGCCTCCAACGGCCCTGATTTTGCAAAAGAAAGCTTTAACGAGGGCTGGACACAACTGATCGGTACCTCGTTAAGGGATTTTGTGGAGAAATAATTCTCTTTTTTTGCCACAGATTTCGCTGATTGCACTGATCCGGATGTTTAAATAATGTGTCCATAATACGCTTATCCTATCATCTGCGCGATTTGTGCAATCTGTGGCTTTTAAAACTGATGAAAAAACTAGTTTGAACACCAGTTAACTAAAAATTTACTTCACCCTCATTTCCTAAATTTCGTATGTTTTTGCAAAATCACAAACAAGTTTTATTTTTCTTTACTTATTACAAAATATTCTTTATGTTTGGTTCAAGAATTATTTTTTATGCCAATCAATTTACAAAAAGGCCAAAAAATAGACATTGGCCTTACGCACCTTAAAGTAGGTTTAGGCTGGGACCCAAATGAAGGAACCGGTTTTGATTTTGATCTTGATGCCTCTGCGTTTATGATCGATGCTAACCGCAATTTACCTTCCGACCAGTTCTTCGTTTTTTTTAATAATCTGAAATCACCGGATGGCGCCCTTGAACACACAGGTGATGATCCCAATGGGAAATATAGTGACGGCGAAGATGACGAATCCATTGTTGTTGACCTTTCAAAGATCGACAGCCGTATTGAAGAAATACTTTTTGTGGTTACCATTCATGATTTTGAAAAACGTAAACAAAATTTCGGGCAGGTGCGGAATTCTTATATCCGCATTGTGGATAATAATAACCAGGAAATTGCGAAGTACGAACTGGGAGAAGATTTTTCCATTGAAACGGGTATTGAATTCGGAAGACTTTACAAACGCGCCGATCAATGGAAATTTGAAGCTTCCGGCATTGGCTACAAAGAAGACCTCTCTTTTTTCTTAAGCAAATATTACAAAGGAGAGATCATTAAGTAAGCAGTAGGCAAATTGCAGTAAGCAGTTTGTCGCTTCAAAAGGAGTCGGGAAGAGTAACAAATCAATAGTTCAGTATACATTTTATAAAAACCTAAAAAAACAAATATGGCAATTAACTTACAAAAAGGTCAGCGCATCGATTTAAGAAAATCTGGCGGATCAACTTTAACCGAATTCTGCGTGGGTGTAAACTGGGGCGCAATTGAAAAAAAAGCTTTCTTTGGCTTGTCAAAATCAGCCACCCAGGTAGACCTGGACCTTAGCTGCGTCATGATCGACACCGGCAATAACGTTTCAGACCACTTGTATTCACCTCAATACAGGCCCGATGTGCTTGCACAATTCGGTTTGCCTCCGGGAAAATTATTATCGAGAGGAAATGCCCTAAGACATTCGGGTGATGACCGCGCGGGCGATTCAGGCGGAGATGATGGATTGGACAATGAAGTGATCACGGTAAACCTTAATGCTGTAGAACCGAACATTTCCCAGATCTTCTTTTTCCTGAACAATGCCGGTCCTGAAGATTTTGCGCAGATCCCTTATGCCAAGATCCGCATGTACGAAGGAACTCCTACTTCGGTAAAAGAAGTATTCGCTTCGTACAACGTTGCCGCTGAACCTCAGTACGCAGGTAAAAAAGCGCTCATCATGGGCAAACTGTATAGAAAAGACAATGAATGGAAATTTAACGCGATCGGTGACCCTACCGACGATTCTTTCCTGGGTCAGACGATTCATAAAATAGTGAAATCGTACTTGTAATGAAACATGAATTCTTTGATGTACACCATATTTCATTCGATGTTTGGTTAACACTGATCCGTTCTAACCCGGAATTTAAAAAAGAACGCGACCGTTTATTCAAAGATTTTTTTTCACTTCCACAGCCTGTGGAAGAAATATCGACGCATTTCAGGCAGTGGGACAAACGTTTCACTGCCATTAATGAAATTACGGGCAGGAACCTGGATGCTGAAGAAATGATCGCGATCATTCTTTCGGGCCTGGAGCATACTCTTCAAAACATTAATCCCTCCGTTTTGGCTGATTTTTTCGAGAAGCAGGAAAAGATCTTTACAACCTACCCTCCTTTTTTAATTGAGGAGAGTCTTGGAGAATATTTATCCGCGCTAAGTACACAGGGTATAAACATGAGCATTATGAGCAATACCGGCTTTATTAAGGGAAGGCTGCTCCGTGCCTTGCTCGATCATTTAAAGATTGGATCTTATTTCAGCTTTCAGCTTTATTCAGATGAGATCTGCTGCTCGAAACCTTCATCAGAGGCCTTTAACAGGGTTCACAAAGAAGCAAGTGTAAAAAGACCTCTTGAAAAAAACAACATCCTTCACATCGGAGATAATCCTTATGCCGATGTTGCCGGTGCCGAAAATGCCGGCATGCAAAGTGCATTGATAAATTCAAATAATCTTTCTTTATTAAGCTTAAGCATTTTTAAAGAAAAAGTAACTTCCTGATGTTTCATCATTTTTCATTACATAAGATCAGCGATACTGAAAAGATCGGCTTTGATCCCGCGGACTACAGCAAATTCAAGTTTGGAGAGTACTCGGTTACGAGTCAATTTGCAAAACAAATGGCCGCACGCTTTTTGGAGGAACATACCGGGCTTTTACTGGAACATACCGACATCGTTTTTTTGCCAAGTCCTTTTAATTATATTCCAACCGCGTCCTATTATCTTTCCCAGAAATTTAAGCGGGAGATCAATAAATTTCTTCATAAAAATCATAAAAAGGCTTTGCTTGAATCCAAGATCCACCGCTATAAAACATACAGTGAAGACTATGGCAACCTGAGTTTTGAAGAGCGCGTGAACCTTATTTCTTCCGACACTTATCACATCGATACAAAATTCCTTACAAACCGTCTTTGCATTTTCCTGGACGATATAAAAATTACCGGGAGCCACGAACTGATCATTCGGAAGATCCTCAACCAGAATAATATCGAGGGTGAATTTATGTTCGTTTATTTTGCGGAATTAACGAATCCGTCTGTTACGCCGGTTTTCGAGAATTTCCTGAATTATTATTATGTGAAAGGCAATCCGGAGGTTTTGGAATTGTTAAATAAAGCTGATACACAAGTAAATACGAGAACGATAAAATTTATATTAAATGAGAAAAACTCAATAAATTCACTTATTTTAGAAGTATCGAAACCAACATGGGAGAAAATTATCGACTACGCAATAGGCAACAATTATCACCTGATGAATGAATATAAATCAAACCTTGATAAAATTATAAAACACATCAATTATGGCAATTAACTTACAAAAGGGGCAACGCGAAAACATTAACGCGCAGAAATTTACGATCGGCTTAGGCTGGGATACCAATGTGAGTTCCACAGGAGCAGCATTTGACCTGGATGCATCTGTATTTATTTTAGGTGCAAACGGAAAAATTGTTTCAGACGAATATTTCGTTTTTTATAACAATACCAAATCACCTGACCAGGCTGTGATCCACACCGGTGATAATCTTACCGGCGCCGGAGATGGGGACGATGAGTCCATTACCGTTGACCTTTCGAAGATCAACCCGGCTGTTAAGGAAATTTGTGTTGTGGTTACCATTCACGATGCTGAAAACAGGAAACAAAATTTTGGACAAGTGCGGAATTCTTTCATCCGTATTTACGATCAAAGCAACACTGAACTGGTAAAATATGAGCTCGATGAGGATTTCTCTATTGAAACAGCTGTTGAGTTTGGCAGGATCTATCAGAAAGACGGGCAATGGAAATTTGAAGCTGTTGGAGCCGGCATGAAAGGCGGTCTGGAAGATTACCTGAAAAAATACAACTAAAGAAACCCCCGTTTAATACCCAAAGCCATGTCGACAGATTTTTCAGCCGTTATGTCTGAGCGTACCGATAAACAGCTCGCCCAGATCCTTACCACAGAAAGAGGAAATTACCAGCCCGTCGCGGTAGATGCTGCCCAGGCCGAGTTTGATAAACGCAACCTGAATATAAATGATTTTGTAAAGCCGGAAAGTACCAGCGCTTACAACATTAACATGCAGAAAACGCCAGAGCTTAATTTAAGCTCAAGGCGGGAAGAAGCGCCACCTATTGAAAACGAAGCGTATAACCTGGCGAGAAAAGAACAGGCGAACAAGGATATGATGTGGGGCGCTATCTGGTGTGTTGGAGGTCTTATCGGAACTCTGTCTGATACTGGTTTTATCTTCTGGGGAGCGATCGTATTCGGAGGGATCCAGTTTTTCAGGGGCCTGGCAAATTCATAAAATAATTCTTAACTCAAAACTTATAAAACCAAATATGGCAATCAATCTAGAAAAAGGACAAAGGATCAACCTCGAAAAAAGTGGCGGCGCAAAACTTCAGAACATTTGTGTTGGGATCAACTGGGGGGCAATAGAGAAAAAAGGCCTCCTCGGTGGATCGTCAAAAGTGTCAGTTGACCTGGATGGCAGCTGCGCGGTCTACGATGGTGGCAAAAAGAAAATTGACGCGGTGTGTTTTACTAAACTTAAGTCAAGCGACGGCGCCATTAAACACAGTGGTGACGACCTGACCGGAGATCTTGACGGGGATGACGGACTGGATAATGAAATTATTACCGTGGATCTTTCTAAATTAAATCCAGCCGCTGAATTTATTGCCTTCTTCGTGAATAGTTTCAGGGGCCAGGATTTTAAAGACATCCCATTTGCTTCCATCCGGATTTATGAAGGAACACCCGCTAAAGTTTCGGAAGAATTCGCGAAATATAATATTGCCAACGACGCGACCTTTGCAGGTGCTGTCACCATGGTATTGGGCGTATTATACAAACGCAACGGCGAATGGAAGTTCAATGCTATTGGCGCGCCAACAAAAGACAGAAAAATAGAAGAAACCGTTGTAACCATTCAACAAAATTACCTGTAATACAAAATCAACATGGAAAATAAAGAAGTAGTCATCCAGGAAGTAATTACCGGCCCCATGGATAAGGAAGGAAATGTAAGCCTTAGCAATATTCCTCCGGCTGAATTAGCAAAATATGAAGGGATCTCGAACCAATTGAATGAAAAAGATGTGAACTCCATCATTAATTTCGGGGCGGAGATCCAGAATTCCATTGCAAAACAAAGTGATACCTTCCTTTCAAACGTAAGGACCTACCAGGGTGGCGATGTGGGAAATAATATCAATGAGCTGCTTACCGAGCTTAACTACATAGACGTGGACCAGTTGGAGCAAAGCCCCTTTAAACGTTTCCTGTCCAGGATCCCATTACTGAACAAGCTGGTGGTCGATATCAAAAAACTTTTCCAGCAATATGACAAGATCACTGCCAATGTTGAGAAGATCAGCAACAAGGTAAAAGCGGGGATAATCAATTCCGTTAAAGACAATGCGGCTTTGCAAACCATGTTCGATTCAAATGTGAACATGATCAAGGAAATGGAAAAACACATAATTGCCGGCCAGATCCGTTTTCAAAAACTCAGTGAAGAACTCGCGCAGATGGATGCAAATCCTTCGCAATACCAGGATTACCAGATCTCGGACAAGCGTAACTTTGTGAACAGGCTTGATAAACGCCTTGCCGACATGAAGATCGTGCGTTTTATTATGCTGCAATCGCTGGCGCAGATCCGGGTGGTTCAGAACAATAATACCTCCATTGCGGAAAAAGCCCAGTCTATCTTAACCACAACCATGCCTGTATGGAAAAACCAGCTAACTCTGGCGGTAGCGTTGCAAAGACAAAAACAACACATTGAAGTGCAAAGAAAAGTTTCGGAAACAACCAATACTATTCTTAATAAAAACGCGGAGATGCTGAGGCAAAACAGTATTGAAGTCGCAAAGGAAAACGAAAAAACGGTTGTGTCGCTGGAGACATTAAGAAATACCACCAAATCGCTAATTGATACGCTAACAGAAGTAAAGCAGATCCACGAGCAGGGAACACAAACCAGAAGAGAACTTGATAAAGGCCTCCAGGACCTTGAAGCGGAACTGAAAAAAGGCGTAGTGAAGTAAAATACCCCGGAACAGCAGTAGGCAATGAGTGGTGAGTCAGAAACATTTAAAAACATAATTGCCGACAGTAATAAAAAACTGTCGACCTTAAAAATATTAGCTAATTTTTTTAATCACCCTGATCTTATTGCCATCCACATCCGCACCAAAATTATCCACAACCTTTTTGAAGGAAATAAAGAGCTGGATATAAATAAGCTGGACCTTTTTCACATCCAGTTTACAAGCAGCCTCATTGAATTGTTCCAAAAGCTAAAACGCATGAAGGAACAAAAGTACCTGCTTATCTCAGATGAGATCCATATCAACGAAGGATACATTAAAAGATTAAAAGAAGAAGTTACGGTGAATACATTTCCGGACGAAGTGCGAAAACACTCTGGGCTGATGTGCGCCAAACTGGAAGAAGCTTATAACATCCTTGCCATGGGTGGCACGGCTAAATTTATCTGGACAGAGGTCATGGCCCTTTCGCAGCAGCGCTGTGCCGAATTTTACAGGGAAATAACAGAACAACAATACCAGAAGATCACCATGCATATGGATGCAGCCGTTTATCAAAATTCATTTGTTACCCTGGAAAAAAAACTTGCGGGTAAGCTGAATATCCAGAAATTTAAAGTGAAGCTTGTATGTGGCCTGGAGTATAAAAATCACCCGCTGGAGATCTACGAATTTGTGAATTCAAATGATAAATTTATTTTTATACCTGATAAAAAATCCTTTTATTTATTAGACGATACCCAGCTCAGAGGACTCGATATTTCAAAAAATCAGTCGAACAGGAAAGATCTTATAGACCAGTTGGTGAATAAGAATGCGGTATTGCAGGAACAATTAAATACAGTAAAAACATCGTTGAAGGAGGATGTGGAAAAAGTAATGGAAAGTTACCTGGCTAAAATCTCTGGAGTTGACTTTTTAGATGACCTACAGAATGTTGACGAACAGACAAACATATTAAAAGCAATGTTAAACATTAATATAAAATAGTGAAGCAGAACAAAGTTCGCTTCACTATTTAATTCATTAAAAACAAAAATTATGGCAATCAATTTAGAAAAAGGACAAAGACAAAGTGTTAGTTCAGGAAAATTTACTGTTGGCCTGGGATGGGATTCCAACTCAAACGCAACAGGTGAAGCGTTTGACGTGGATGCTTCCGTTTTTGTTTTGGGCGCTAATGGCAAACTGCCAAGCGATAGTCACTTCGTATATTACAACAACCTGAAAACGCCGGATGGCGGAGTAACCCATATGGGCGATAACCTCACAGGCGCCGGTGACGGAGACGATGAGCAGGTGATCATTGACACCGCAAAACTTGGCGCTGAAGTGGAAGAAATCGCCTTTGTCGTAACCATACACAAAGCAGCTGAAAAAAGGCAAAATTTCGGGCAGATCCGGAATTCTTATATCAGGATCCTTGATTCGAGCAATACAGAGTTAATGAAATATGAGCTGGATGAAGATTTCTCTATTGAAACCGCAGTTCAATTCGGCAGACTTTACAAAAAAAATAACGAGTGGAAGTTTGAAGCCGTAGGAAACGGAATGAAAGGCGGATTACAGGATTACTTAACCAAATACAATTAAGAACATTTATGAGAAGATTACCGGTTTATTTAGTATTGGACACTTCCGGCTCAATGAGCGGCGAGCCCATTGAAGCAGTTAAGAACGGAGTGCAGATGATGATCAGTTCTCTTCGCCAGGATCCACAAGCCATTGAAACAGCCTGGATCAGTATTATTACATTTGACATCAATGCGAGACAGGTTATTCCTTTAACGGATCTGGCCTCTTTTCAAATGACCGACCTCAAAGCCACCGGCACCACCGCCATGGGTGAAGCCCTGCGCCTGCTTGGAAACTGCATTGACAGCGAGGTTGCACAAACAACCACCACAAAAAAAGGGGACTGGAAACCACTGGTATTTATTTTTACAGATGGGATCCCGACGGACGACTGGCAAAGCGGCATGATAGAATTTAAAAAACGTAAAACCGCTTATACAGTAGCCTGTGCAGCCGGATCAAAGGCCGATACAAATATCCTGAAACAAATTACGGATAACGTGGTAAGTCTTGATACCGCTGATGGTCAAAGTATCTCTAAATTCTTTACCTGGGTGAGCGCCTCTATTGGCGTGACTTCAACAAAGGTAGAGGATGCGGGAAAAGAAGTTACAGGACTGAATGAATTACCACCGCCTCCACCAGAATTAAATATTGTAGTATAAAAATCAGCATGCGCAGACTACCTGTTTATTTTCTCCTGGATACTTCCGGTTCTATGAACGGAGAACCCATACACGCGCTTAACAACGCATTAAGCGGCATGGTCAACGCCCTGCGGTCCGACGCGCAGGCATTGGATTCACTATGGCTCAGCATTATTACCTTCGACCGTGAAGTAAAGGAAATTGTACCTCTTACCGAGCTTGTACATTTTCAATTACCTGAAATTACATGTCCACCAAGCGGCCCTACCAATATGGGCGCTGCGCTGGAATTGTTGTGTGCAAAAACAACTGTCGAGATCCGCAAGGGAAATGAGAACCAGAAGGGCGACTGGAAACCCCTCTTGTTTTTAATGACAGACGGCTCCCCCTCAGATCTTGCGGCATACAGAGAAGCCCTTCCAAAAGTGAAGCGCCAGAATTTTGGTGTAATTGTGGCTTGCGCTGCGGGGCCAAAAGCAAAAAACGAGTTTTTAAAAGAGCTTACCGATACAGTCGTACATCTAGATACAGCAGATAGCAGCACTTTAAAATCTTTTTTCAAATGGGTTTCTGATACTATTGAAAAAGGGAACCAAAGCATGGGCACCGCGGAAAATATCCCCTTGCCCCCGCCGCCATCAGAGGTTAACATTGTCATTTAAACTCAGAAAATATGCAGGTAAAAAATATCGAAGGACTGAGCAAAGATCAGCTCAAACAAATGATAAATCAGGGCGGCAAATTCGTCATGTTCAAGTACGTTGTATCAGTTTTAGTAATGACCTACCGCAATACTTCCGACGTTTATTTTATCCCGCCCGGAAAAGGTACGGTAAAACATCACTGGGGACATACTACCCTGACCGGCGTGATGGGTTGGTGGGGAATTCCATGGGGTCCCATTTATACAATTGGAGCTATGTACTCGAACATGACCGGTGGCATAGATGTTACAACCGATGTTGCCAACCAGCTTGGCTTAAACAGTCTTGAAGGATATAATATTCCCGGCACAAATTCCGGCACCAGTGAATCCGGCAGTTCAACCAATAATCAAGGCACCGGTGGTTACAATATTCCACGCTAAAAACAAAAACATGAGACTGGTACTTTATTTATTTTTAAATTTTTCAATAGTGGGTTTGTTTCTCTACTCAAAGCTTCTGCCTTACAAAGACAGGTTAAGCCCCCGGAACAGATCGCTGTTTAATTTTTTTGATGGTTTTTTTGATCCGGTTCTCAGGTTCTTTAAACGGTTCTTTAAACCCTGGATGGTAGGACAAGGTCTGGCGGTGGACATGACCCAGGTAATCCTGCTTTTGTTATTTTTAATGCTCTTAAAATTTGTTTAGTCATGAGAAGACTGCCTGTTTATTTTTTAATTGACGTGTCTGAATCTATGATTGGGGAGCCCATTCAGCAGGTTGAAGAGGGGCTTGCCACTATCATTAAGGAATTAAAAACAGATCCCAATTCCATAGAAACGGTGTGGGTTTCGATCCTTGTTTTTGCGGGCCAGGCGAAAACGCTTGTGCCTTTGCAGGAAATAGTGAACTTCTACCCTCCCCGCTTTCCTATTGGCAGCGGAACTTCACTGAGCAGGGGACTGGGTCATTTAATGTACGAGCTCCGGAAAAACCAGGTAAAAACAACGCATGATCGCAAGGGAGACTGGAAACCCATTGTATTTTTATTTACAGATGGCGTTCCCACCGACAATACAAAAGTGGCTGTTGAAGAGTGGAAACAAAACTGGGCGCGCACGGCGAACATGATCGCCATCTCCTTCGGAGACGAGGCCAATAGCCAGGAACTGGGGCAGCTCACTGAAAATGTGCTTCAATTTAAAAATACCAGCGCCTCTTCGTACAAACAGTTCTTTAAATGGGTTACTGACTCCATTAAAGCCAGCAGCGAAAGTGTGGAAAACTCTTCCTCACGTTTTGATATGGCACATTTTGATCCGAATACGATCACAAAAATTAATCCGTCAAAATCAAGCGAAACGCCGGCTTATCTCCCCGATCCCAACTTTGTTGTGTTAACCGGTAAATGCCAGAATACACAAAGACCTTACCTGATGAAATACGCAAAATGGGTAAAACCTTCCGAAGTGGAAGGCCTTAACATACAAACCCTGTCCTACAGACTGGTAGGAGCTTTTCAGGTGGATCAAACCTATTTTGAATTATCGGATGAGTATTCCATCGGTTCATCTACACGCATCAACACAAATGAACTCATGGGTGCTCCCACCTGCCCCTGTTGCGGCAACCAGTTCGGTTTTGCGGTATGTGGCTGCGGAAAAATGCACTGTGTTGGGGATGAGGAAATAAGTACCTGTCCCTGGTGCGGCAGCAAGGGCAAATATACCTCAGGCAGTGGTGACAAAGGCTTTGATGTAAACAGGTCGCAGGGTTAATATGGTAATGCCTGAAGATTATATCAAGTACCTGCTCAGCAATAAGGGATTTCCGATCACTGAAAAAAAGGAAAAACTATTCCAGGCATTCTTAAAAGATCCTGAGAATCTTAAAGCAGCAACCACCATTTTAAACAATCAGAAAATTTTGACAAATAAATACCAGATACAAAACCGGGTGCACGATGTGATGCAACAACAGGTAATGATCCCTAACGCAACGGTTAATAAAAAGTACGAAACAAAAATTGACTTTGAAAAGCTGGGCTGGACCGATTTTACTTATGCCGAACTTGAAAACCTGGAGAGCTACGGCTTGCAGTTTGACAAAACAAGCGGCATCATTTCGGGCGTGCCAGTTAAAAGCGGCGATTTTAAGATCTTATTCAGGTTTCGCCTCAACATTGAAGAGGACTCTGCGGAAGTCCATGAGAAGCCTATCTCTTTTATTGTAAACCCTGATCCAAAATCCCTCTGGAAAAACCTCGCCAGTGATAAGACCGATCCTTACTGGAAGGAGGATAACGTAACGGCTTATGGACAATTAGGAGATAAATCCATTGTGGTAGCATCCAGGCGTGGCCGTTCACACGCAAATGTAGGTTCCTTCAGGGATGATGATTTTGCATTTGAACATTTTAAAGACTCAGGGTGGAATGTTATTGCCATGTCTGATGGCGCCGGGAGTGCCAAACTATCTAGAAAAGGCTCCGAAATTGCCTGTAAAAGTGTGCTTGACTATTTTCGTGAGAATTTAAAAGGAAAAGTACTGGCCGAAATTGATTCTCTTGTAAAAGATGAGCAGAATGATAATGCTGATTCCCTTAAAAAATTAAACCTCTTTATTTACAATAACCTTGGTAAGGCCGCTTTACATGTACACAAAAACCTTGAAAAATTTGCCTCTGAAAATAACGCTGAACTAAAAGACCTGCACAGCACTCTTATTTTTACACTCTTCAAAAAATACGAATCCGGTTATGCCCTGCTCTCTTTTGGTGTGGGAGACTGCCCGATAGGGATCCTGAATAAAGATCAGACAGAAGTTACTTTATTGAACTGGCTGGATGTTGGAGAGTTTGGCGGCGGTACACGCTTCATTACCATGCCTGAAATTTTTAGCAGCGATAAATTTGCGACCCGTTTTAATTTTAAATTCATAGAGGATTTTTCTTTCTTATTCTTAATGACCGATGGCATATACGATCCTAAATTTTCAGTGGAAGCCAATCTTGAGAAAATTGAATGCTGGAAACAATTTATTGAAGACCTGGAAGGAAAAAACGCCGATGGATATAAAATTGGAATTTCAAAAGATAATAAAGAAATTGAAACGCAGCTTGCGGACTGGATGGATTTCTGGAGTCCCGGGAATCATGATGACAGAACCCTCGCCATTATATTTTAAAGATGACAACAAAAAGCGTCAACTCAGTAATTAATCCGGGTAAAACATACCAGTTTGTGGATAACGGCGAGCCCATGCGCGGTGGTATGAAAGACGTGTATTTTAGCCCTGACAAATCTTACGTGGTTGCATTTTACCGCGATCCGCAGGACCATAATTCTAAAGAACGTTTAAAAAGAATTGTAACGCTTTATTACGATCGTTTTTTTAATGTGGAAGGTGGCGCCTATTACAAAGAGCTTTACAGCTGGCCGACAGATGTGGTAGAACTGAATAAAAAAACGGGGATCGTTGTGCCTACCTATAATAAAAATTTCTTTTTTAAAAAAGGATACTTTGCCAATGACCTGATCAAAGGAAAAGAAAAGGAAGGAAAATGGTTTGCCTCCCCGAAATTCAGGAATAAACAATTTGCACTGAGACTGGATGAATCTGAGCTGGGCAACTGGCTTAATTATTTCCAGGTATGCGTGAATATAACAAGAGGCGTAAAGCGTTTACACGCCGCGGGTCTGGCGCATTCCGACCTTTCCTATAAAAATGTGCTGGTTGACCCGGTAAGCAGAACTGCAGCCATCATAGACATTGACGGACTTGTAGTGCCAGGCATCTTTCCTCCCGATGTAATTGGAACCGCAGATTTTATTGCTCCGGAAGTTCTCGCCACAAAACACTTAAATAAAACAGATCCCAACCGGAAACTTCCTTCGCGGCTCACCGATCTTCACGCGCTGGCCGTAATGATCTACATGTACCTCCTGTATCGCCATCCCTTAAAAGGCGGAAAGGTACATGACCTGGATACTGAAAAAGATGATCTTTTATCTATGGGCGAAAAGGCCCTGTTTATTGAACATCCAACAGATACTTCCAACAAACCAAAACTGAACCAGGTTAATCCAAAGGAGTTACCCTGGGCCGACGTTGACAGATTACCCTATACGATCACTGGACCTTATTTAAAAGAATTGTTCGACAGAGCATTTATCACGGGACTTCATAATCCCATGCAGCGTCCGCTTGCCGATGAATGGGAACAGGCGCTTCTTAAAACAACCGACCTGATGCAGCCCTGCGGAAATACCAAATGCGATCAGAAATGGTATGTTTTTAACAATACGAACCAGCCCCGCTGCCCATTCTGCGGCATGCCTCACCAGGGCACACTGCCCGTGCTGGATCTTTATTTCC
>Ga0208492_1000632_pt1 | contig 27794 bp, 20 predicted proteins | sample Subbioar_CSW14AB_FD_184820 | JGI IMG/M metagenome (GOLD analysis project Ga0208492, IMG submission 184820) | Serpentinite rock and fluid subsurface biosphere microbial communities from McLaughlin Reserve, California, USA - CR12Mar_CSW14AB (SPAdes) | ecosystem: Environmental > Terrestrial > Deep... | reverse complement strand
GTGAAAAGATAGGGCCACAGCGAAGAAAACAGCAGCATGTGGGTGAGCTTGATGGGCGTCAGCAGCACGATTTCCAGCGTGCCCATGAGCTGGCTTTCGCGAATGTTGTTATCGAAGGTCTCGAGGCTGGTGTACATGAAGTCCATCAGCGCCACGCCGATCATGAGATAGGCGAAGTAGTCGTTGTTGTAACGCGCCAGGTTGGGCGTCAAGACGCCACCGAACACGGCGCTGATGTAATAGAAGGTGATGACCTTGAACAGCACGCCGAGTGCTTCGCCGATGAAGGCGGTCTTGTAGCTGGCGGCGATCTGGATGTCGCGCCGCAGGAAGGCCCAGGCCAGCGCCGGCACACTTATGGTGCGAGGTTGTGGGCGCGGTTCGTTCACCGGCGGCGCCGGCCGCGACGCGTAAAGCCGAACAGACCGAACAACAGGCCCTTCAGCGCGCTCTCCGGCGGTGACAAGTCAGGCAGCGAAGCCAGCAGCGGCAAACCCAGCGCGCTCTCGACGTCTTCCTTGTTCTCGAGGGTGTGGTCGAAGAATTCAGCGGCGAAGGCCAGCGCGATGCCCATCAACAGACCCAGCGCGGCGCCGATCAGGATGTCGACGATGCGCGGACGCTTGGGGCGTTCGGGCACCGCGGCATAGTGGATGACATCGACGTTGGTCATGTTGACTTCGGTCGCATCGGAGACCCGCGCCTCTTCCTGCAGTTCGACGTAACGCTGGTAGGATTTTTCGGCCGCATCGCGCGCGGTGCTCAAGGTATTCAATTCGGCGGTACGCGCATCGAGACGTTGCAGGTCAGCACGCAGTCGTTCGATCTGATCGATGAGCACCTGTTCGCGTGCGGTCGCCGCGCGATAGTCGACTTCGGTCTGGCGCTGGGCGGCTTCCAGGCCGCGGCGGGTGTCGTTGTCGATGATGGTCTCGGATACGGTCACGGTCGGTTTGAGGGCGGCGAGCTGCGATTCGAGTTCGGCGATGGCACGGCCGGTGTCGACCATCTTGCGGCTCTCGGGACGATACACCTGCGCATCACGCGCACGGGCTTCACGCATGCCGCTGAGCTTGGTGCCGAGTTCCGTCAGTTGCGGATTCTGGCCGATGATGATGGCGGACGTGATCCTGTCCGGCATGTCCAGCAACTGGATCTTGATGGTTTCGAGCTTATGTTCGAGTTCCTGCCTGGAGGCCTGCGCGCGTTTGAGATCGGTATCCAGATCGCGCAACTGCGCCAGTCGCAGGCGAATCTCCTCATCGCCCGACACCACGTCACTGCTGGTCTTGAGCGCGCGTTCCTGGTCTTCCAGTTTGGTCAATTGCTCATGCGCCACGTCAATCTGCTGCTGGTAGAAGCCGTACAGTCCGGGCCGTTTGAGCAGGCTCAGGCGCTCCTCGAGGTAAATACGCGTGACCGTGTTGACGACGCGCGCGGCGTTCGCGCCATTGTCGTCCTCGTAGGTCACGGTGATGATGTTGGACATCAGCGCCGGCTTGGCTTCGAGGTTGGACAGCAGCCCGTTGATCAGGCCCTCGCGCGTGCCGACATTATCGATGAGGCCGATGCGGACCAGGGTCGCGCGGACGGTCGTGACGGCGCCCTTGAGTCCGCGCAGCAACAGGCCCGGATCGCGCTTCTTCTTGGGCTTGGCACCGGGCTTGGGCGTCAGCAGTTCGTCGGCGGCCTTGCCCAGTACCGCGCGCGACATCAGGAAGTCGATTTCGGAATTGAGCACCTCCTTGCGTTCCAGCACGATGCGCGGCGCCGGTTGGCCGCCGGAGGCCACCGGTGGCGTGCCGCGCTCGACGTAAATCGAGGCAAAGGCCTCGTAGGTACGCGATTTGATATAGGCCAGCACGGTGGTCATGAGCACCGACACCACCAGTACGGCCACGATCTGGCTCTTGCGCTTGTACAGCAGGTAAGCGAGGTCGCGCTTGGAAAAGCCGCTTCCGCGGGCGAGTTCATCCACGCCGATCAGCCCCTTGATGGTTGGCGAAGAGCGGTGGGCGCCCGGGTCAGGCTGCGGTTCATTACGTTCAACGGAAGCTGCCGACGGTAGTGGTGAAGGGGTCGCGGCGATAGGCCATCTGGATCGGAATCGCCTGCTGTACGTACTGCTCGACGACCTTGTCCCATTTGCCGATGGCGGACTTGGGTACGAACACCACGTCGTCGGCGGCCAGCATGAGGTCTTCCTTGCCCTCCAGGGTGCCGTCGCTGAGGTCGATGCGGACCGCGATACGCTCTTCGCCCTGGACCTTGCGCAACAGGATGACACTTGCCGGCTGAGCGAACGGTGTGAAGCCGCCGGCCGTGAAAATCGCCTGCAGGGCGCTCATACGGGTATCGAGCTTGACGAAGGTCGGGCGGGTGATCTCGCCGCCGACAAACACGCGGGCCGACGACTCGCGCACGATGACAGTCGCCTGGGGCGCGCGCAGTTCGCTGGCATAGGCCTTGGCGATGGCGGCCGATAACTGGCCCGGCGTATTGCCCGCGGCTTCGATATCGCCGACCAGTTGCAGGGAGATCCGTCCGTCGGTGCGTACCGCCAGGACGTCATTCAATTCCGGCGCATAGAAGAACTTCACGTCGAGCTTGTCGCCGGGGCGGATGTGATATTCGGCATGTAGCGCCGCGGTCAACTGGGTATCGGACTCGGCCACTGTCTTCGCGCCTTTACCGACATCGAGTTCGTTTGCGCAGCCGCTCAGCAGCAACGCGGCCGACACCAGCAAGACGAGGCAGCCGCGCTGCAGAGATAAAAGGTGGCGAATGATGACGTTCATCGGTGCTTATGCAGCGGCGCTGGCTCGCCCCACATGTGCAAGGTTCCGTAGTTATTATTTATAGGGTTCGGGCGCGCCACTCTCCGGCCGCTGGCGCCGGCACGAGCTACATCCGTCAGCCCCGCGCGGCCTTGAGTTTATGTCATTTGCCCCGGCCTGACAGCGGGCGCGTTGCGCGAAACGCAAAAAACTTAGCGCTTTTCGTTCGCGCGTAACGATTGACTACGTTTGCCACAGGCCGAGTCGACGGCATAGATGGTGATGGTCGGGCCGGGCGCCACCCAGGGCTCGCCGCTGACGCGGTAGACCTCGTGAAAGGCGGGGTGGCTGCGCAGCGCCTCATAGAAGCGCGCGGCCTGCGGGTGCGCGCTGCGCAGCGGCTCCACGGTATAACGTTCGGACACGTCGCTGCTGGTGACCACGAAGTCGAAGCACTCGCGCACGTAATCATCGAGTGCGCGCACCTCCAGACCGTAGACCGTCGAGTGGAGATCATAGGCCGGCCCTGGCAGGGCGGACTTGGCCTCGCGATAAAGGTCGATGAAGCGCTTGGGGTATTTGAGTTCGCTGCCCTGGAGGTTGGCTATCTGACGTTCCAGTGCGGCCGGCGAAGGCTTCAAGGGCGGACTCTGGATGTAACGGAACCGCATGCCGTCGACCAGCAGGCGGGCGCCGTCGGGGGCATGGGCCTCCAGCCATTGCTTGGCCGTGACGCGGCTGTCGGGGCGGCTCAGGGTGTAGTCCATCCTGACGATGTGGAAGGCGCTCGGCGTCACCACCAGCAGCACCAGCAGCGTCTGCAGCCATGCGCGGCCACCGCCGAGCGCGACCACGCCGCGCGCCGCCAGCAACCACAGCGCCGGCGTCATGGGCAGCATGTAACGCTCGCTCACGCCGCGATCGGCAGCCGACAGAATCGCGACCAGCACCAGGTTGGCGCCGAGCAGCAGCCAGCTCCAGCGTTCGCCGCGCACGATGCCGGCGACACTGCCGACCAGTGCCGCGAGTGTCACCGGCAGATAGCGCCAGCCGACCAGGATAGGCAGATAGTCGCGCCAGCTCTGCTCGCGCAGGATGGTGACGGCGTCGATGGCGGCGCGGGTCGCATCGGCGGCCGGCGCCTGTTCAGCGCCGCCGAGCACCTGCTGAAAGTTCTGCAGCAGTGCGCCGGCCCCGAGGATCAGATCCGGTGACAGCAGCAGCACCGTCGCGCCACTTGCCGCGAGCACGCGCGCTGCCGCACCGACGCGACTGCCGCCCGCTTGCGCCGCGCCACGGTGCGTGAGCAGCGCGACCAGCAGCATCAGCAAGCCGATGGCGGCGTTATAGGCCAGTGAAATGGCGAGTCCGGCCAGGATGCCGGTCCACCACAGGCGGGCAGGGCTCGGTCGATGTTCGTATTCGGCGTAACACCACACCGCCAGCCACAATGCACACGCCATCGGAATGTGAACATTGATGAGATGGGAGTTGGTGGCGTGATCGAGTGCGAGGGCGCCGATCAGCGCGGCCAGCAGACCGATGCGTGGCGAGTACAGACGACGACCGGCGCCGTACACGGCGACGCAGGTCAATGCGCCAAGGCTGGCGACGGTGATGCGGCCGAGGAGATAGAAAGCGCTCGGATCGCTCAGGTAGGCGATCGCGAAATCATTGGCGCCGCTGACCTTGCCCGTCAGCCACCAGAAGCAGAACAAGAGGCCATACTCGAGGAACAGCAGGTAATCGAGACCGCCCTTGCCGATGGTGTGCCACATGCGCACCAGCGGTCCGCCTTCACCTGCACCTATCTTGAGCGCCTGCAGGATCTGGTGCGGCTCATCGGCGGTGAAGTCATAGGGCAGTCCGAAATTCGTGCCCCATACGCGCACGAACAGCGCCAGCAAGGTGATGGCGCCGATGGCTGCAATGCCAGGCTTGATGTTCTGCGTTATCATCGGCCAATACTAACAAAGGCGGCGTTGCGCGCCGCGTGTGACATGCGCAGGGCAGGTCACAGTCGCGTCGATCGGCTCTTGCGATCGCGTCCATTGCCGTTCCGGTCGGCGGCATGCAAGCGTTGCATGACCGACCTATAACTTCGAGTATCCATGCGCGTGGCCAGTCTGGAAGAGTACCTTCGTCGCATCTACCTCAAGGTACCCGAGGAGCATCGCCCGCCGCTGAAGCGCGCCTATCACGGCACGCGGGTGCGCGCCGAGGCAATGCTGCGCGGTCGCGCGGTGGTGGCGAGCGAGCGCGTAAGTTTTCTCGATTTCGAAATCGCTTATCTCGAGCCGATCGAGTTCGTCGGTCCGGGTCCCGGTCAGGTGCTGGTCGATTGCGCGACCACCGTGGTCAGCCCCGGCACCGAACGCAACGTGCTGATCGGTCTGCCGGGCACGCGCCGACGTTTTCCCAGTCAGCCCGGCTATTCCGGTGCCGGCGTGGTGCGCGCGGTCGGGCCGGGCGTCACCGCCTTCAAGCCCGGCGATCGGGTCGCCGGGGGTCTGCCGCACGCGCGTGCCGTCAATATGGACGCGAGTCTGCTGGTCGCCGTGCCCGATGGCGTCAGCTTCGACGAAGCGGGCTTCATCGGCATGGTGATGATCGCGCTGCTCGGCATCCGCAAGGCCGGCATCACGCCCGGTGAACGGGTGGCGGTGGTGGGGCAGGGCGCGCTTGGCCAGATCTGCAATCGCCTGGCGCGCTGGTTGACGCCGGCGACCATCATTGCGCTCGGCGCGGGTCGTGGGCGCGCCGCCTGCTCCCTGGCGCCGGGCGGTGCGGATGAATACCTCGCGTTGGCCGACGGCGAAGCGCAACTGGCGCGCGTCCAGGCCGACGTCGTGATCGAAGTGGCCGGCACCGCCAATTCCATGACCACCGCGCTGCGCTGCGCGGCTCCCGGCGGGCGCGTGATCGTCGTCGGCAGCACTCGCTCGCTGGATCACGCCTGGCTCGAGTTGGCGCGGCAGCGCGCGGTCGAGATCATCGGCGCGCACGTCAGTCTCGTGCCCTTCACCGACGGCAGTCCGATGCGTTGGTCGGTGGCGCAGGAATATCGCCTGATGATGCAGATGATGGCGAGCGGTCGACTCAAGCTCGCCGACCTCATCACCGCGCGGGTCGATCCGGCGCAATGCAACACCTTCTATGACGAACTGGTGCGTGGCGATGCCAAGCACATCGGCGTGGTCTTCGACTGGCGCACGCCCAGCGCGCCGCCGCGTCCGGCGGTGGTCACGCCTACTATCGAGGTCAACAGCATGGAGCCTTTGAAAATCGCCATCGTCGGTGCCGGCGCCATCGGCAGCCACAATGCGCGTGCCACCGCGCGCATGAACGAAGTGCGCGTGGTCGGCGTGTTCGACGCCAACGCGCGCGTGGCGCAGGAAGTGGCGGGCAGCGTATCGGCCACGACCTATGCCAGCTATGAAGCGGCGCTGGCCGACCCCGGCGTCGAAGCCATACTGTTGTCGGTGCCGCATCATCTGCATCGCGACATGACCATCGCGGCGGCCGCCGCCGGCAAGCATGTGATGCTGGAGAAACCCTTCGCCAACACCATGGAAGAGGCCGATGCGATCGTCACCGCCTGTCGCGATCACCACGTCGCGCTGACCGTCAATTTCAGCTTCCGCTATCTGCCGCGTATTCAGGCCGCGCGCGCGCTGGTCGCGCAGGGCGCCTTGGGCGAGATCACCGGCATCGAGCTCAGCACCCATTCCTACCGTGAATTCGGCTACTGGTACGGCGCGCGCAGCAACTCGCCGGACGACTGGCGCACCAGTCGCGAAAAGGCGGGCGCTGGGTTTCTGTTCATGAACCTGTGCCACGTCATCGACTACGTGTATTTCATCACCGGTCTGAAAGCCGCGCGCACCTACGCCGAATACGCCACGCTCGGTTCACCGACCGAAGTCGAGGACAGCGTCAGCATCAGTTGCCGCATGGAGAACGGTGCGCTGGGTACGATCTGCGGCAGCACCATCCGTCGCGGTGGCAATCTCGCCGAGGATCGCATCTGGGGCACCCATGGTTCACTGCGACTGGATGGCGATGATCTGCACATCTATTCGAGCCGCGTGCTGGACGGTCGCAAGCCGGGGCGCTGGCATCGCATGGCGAAATTTCCCGAGGTGAACTGGACCGGCGAATGGGCCAAGGGCTTTGCGCTGGCGTTGCGCGCCGGCACGCCGCCACCGGTCAGCGCCCAGGATGGTTGGGACAATCTCGCCTTCATCACCACCGTGTTGCGCTCGATGGACGAACAGCGCGCGCTGCCGGTGCCGCGTTATCCCCATGATGGCTGAGACCATGAGCAGTGTCCGCCTGGTAGTCGAGCCGCAACTCGAGGCGCGCCATTGCACGGCGCTGACGGACTTCGGCGCCTACGGCGTGGCGCGCGTGCTGCTTGCCGATGGCGGCGCGTCCTGGCAAGTGGGAGAACGTCTCGTCGCGGCCTGTGTCGACGCGCAAGCGCACGGTGAGTGGCAGGTTGACGCGGCCCATTGTCTGCGCCTGCCGGCGGCGCTCGATGATCACGCCGCCCTGGCGCTGCCACCGCTCATGGCGGCGCTGGCCTGCTGGGCGCAACTGCGCCTGGAACTCGGCGACGTCGCGGCCGTGTGTGGTGCGACGCCGCTTGCGGCCTTGTTGCGCCTGACCGCGCACTGGCAGGGGGCGATGCCGGTGATCGCGCTGGCAGCGGGGGAGCAGACACTGGAATACGGCGTGCCGGTCGCCATCGACGACGCGCGTCAGGCGGTCGCGCGGCTTCAGCAATTGCAAGGCGACACGCCCGGCTTCGCGGCGGTCGATGTCAGCGGGCGCGCGTGGTGCGCGGATATCCTCTTTCAGGCGCTGCCGCGCTGGGGACGTATGCGTCTGGCCGGCAGCACGCTCGAGCCGCTCACGGTGGATTTCTACAAGGATGTGCACGTCAAGGGCGCGCGCGTTTTAACCGCGCCTATGAGCCTGGCGGCGCTGCTCGATGACAGTGCCGCCTTGCCGGCGCTGCATACCCGCGCCGTGCGTCTGCTGGAAGGCGCCGCCACCGGCGCGGCGGTCAAGGCCCTGTTCGGTTTGTGAGGGCGAGCGGGCTCAGGGTCGCAGCGAGTTCAGATATTCCTCGACATTGGTATAGCCGTCGCCGTTGCGATCGGCATTGCCATCGGCACCATCGGCGGCATTGAGTCCGATACTGCTTTCCCAGGCGTCAGGCATGCCGTCTTCGTCACTGTCCTGCGGCGATTCGCCACCCGCCAACACGCCATAACCACCGACCTGCTCGGGCGAGTCGATGATTCTGCCGCCCTGCTGTTCGACATTGTTCACCACCCGCGTATCGATGGCGTCGCGGCGCGGCAGCGTCGCGCCCGCGCCGCGCAATACCGCGGCGGCATCCGCCGCTTCGTCACTGAGTGCAAGCGGCGTGGCGAAGGCGTGTGGCGCACGATAACTCAGCGGCGCCCGCTTCATGGAAAATTCGATGAAAACGCCGTCCCAGGGCGCGCGCTCGGGGTCGCGGATATTGGGACCGACATTGCCGGCCACATGGATCTGCGGCGGCCCGTCGTCGTCCGAGCGTTCCACCAGCATCTCCTGGCGCAGATAGGTGGCCGGTCCCGGAATATAGGTATTGCGCAGAATATTGATGCGGGCGATCGGCTGACCCTCGAGGATGTCGGTCGACAATGCGCCCCATCCGTACACCACGTTGTCGGTGAATTCATGGGTGCCGCCCCATTTGTACAAGGGGTTGCGCGAGTGATTGTTGGCGAACAAGGTGTGATGCACCGACACGCGATCGGATTTGCCGCCAATCACCATGCCGCTGCTGTGGTCGCCCTTGTGATGCCGGGAATGATTCAGGCCTTCGCTGATAATCGACCATGAGACAGTGACGTCGTGCGCGCCGAACCAGGTGCTGAGCACTTCGTCTTCAGCCCAGCTCGCCGAGACATGATCGAGCACGACGTTATAGGCGCCGGTGACGTCGTCGTTGTCGATGTTGCCGAGTACTTCGATGGCGTCGTTGGCGGAGGCGTCGATGTCGCCTCGGTTGCCGGGACGCACGCGCAGATGTTGTACGAGTACGTCGTTGGTCACGATCACCAGACCGAAATCACGCAAGGTGATGCCATCCCCCGGGGCGGTCTGCCCGGCGACCGTGACGAAGGGATCCTTGATATAGAGCTTGTCGCGCAGCGTGATCACGCCACCGACCTTGAACACGATGATGCGCGCACCGCGCGCGTCGAGCGCCGCGCGCAAGCTGCCGGGGCCGTCATTTGCGAGTGTTGTCACGGCAATCACCCGACCGCCACGACCGGCGCGGGTCGTCGTGCCGAAACCGCGCGCGCCGGGAAACACCGGCAGCTGTGCGGCGCTGACGTTGGTCTGCGCTCGGCTGGCCGTCGGCGTGAGTACGCCCAGCATCGAACCCAGTCCAGTGAGCAGGCACAGGGCAAGGCTGGGGAGAAGGTGGCGGATGCGCATGTTGACCTCCGGGCGATGGAGCGCGACCGGCTTAGCGCAGCGCGCGTTTCAGCAAACTATTGAAAGCGGCCGCGCGCGACCGCCAGTCGTGGTTGTGCGCGTGATGTCTGTTGCGCGCGCCGCTCGAGATCGCTTCGCGTACTTCAGCGACGGGGGGCGACAGCGGGCTGCCGAGGGCTCCTAGATAGATGACCGCGCCGCATTCCTCGGCATACCGCCACGCGTCGTCCTTGGGGCCCATCCACAGGATGGCCTTGCCAGCGCGCAAGTACTCCCACAACTTGGCCGGCAGAAAACCGACGATGGACTGACCGCTATCGGTGCCCGCCATGGTCGAGAGGATGAAGGCGTCGGCCGCGGCCAGGTACCGGATCACCTCCGCGTGGGGCTGTGGGCCGTGATAGTCGTAGCGCAAGCCGGCCGGAAGCGCTGTCTTTCCGAGTATGTCCACGCCGACGGTATGCAATACCACCGCGGCACCGCTGTCGCTCGCGAGCCTGGCGCAGAGATCGAGCAAATTGGAAATATGGCTGGCATCGGGATACCAGTCGCCGCCAACGTGCAAAAGGTGCATCTCCCCCGGCGCGCGTGTAAATGGCGCGGGTCCCGCGCCGAAATCGCGAAAGCCGTCTTCGTCATACCCATTGGGCAAGGCGGCGATGCCCGCGGGATCGAGGCCGAAGCGGGCCAGAAACTGTTCACGTATGGTCTCGCTCTGCACGATCACGAAATCGGCGTGGCGCAGGACGTAGCCCTGATAGGCGAGCGCGAGGCGCGCGCTCCATAAGGATTTGCGTCCGGCGCTCAAGGTCGTGGTCCATAGCGGACCGCCATAGCGGTAGTCCACCACCCAGGCGACGCCGAGCAGATGCAACAGGATGCCAGGCAAATGAGCACTTTCGGGATGGGAAGTGGTGTAGATGGCATCGAAACGCTGCCGCACATGCATCCCCAGGGCACGCAGGGCGGCACACAGTCCCCACAAAACGTGCTTGTCGGGGAAGGCGAGCGGCAGCACCAGTCGATAGCCGAGTCGCTCCCACAGACTGCGCTTGTGCGGCGAGGCAAGACCAAAGCGCGTCAACAGACGCTGGGGTGCATCGAACAAGCGGTCCAGCGCGACACCCCCCGCGCGCCGCACCACTGGTTTGGGATGCACGTCATCCAGCATATGCTCGCCGCCGGCAAAGGATTCGGCTCGACTGGTCAGAAACTCGATGGCGAGCGCCGATTTGTCGAGATATTTGTAGAGCTTGACCGGGCGGAACGCGCCAGCGGCCTGACGCGGCGGGAAGTCATAGGTTACCCACAGCAGACGATGCGGGTCGCGGCTTTCACTCATGAACTGCAAAGGTGGCTATCGACCGGCAGGCAGATTGGGGACCGCGCCGCTGCCATGCCGGAGCGGCGCAGGTGGCGCGCTGGCACTCCGCCGGTCAGGCGGCGAGCGCGGTTTCGTGTTGGGCGCGGCGACGTGCGAAGGGGACCATCAGTGCGCAACCGATGCCGAACAGTGCAACCGGCATCGGCAGCGGCACCGGCGAGGCGGGCAGCAATGACGTCGCATCGAAGATTTCTATGCTGTCGGCGATCACGTTGGTCGACACGCCGAAGCTATCCTGATAACGACTGAAAGCCGTAGTCACGCCGTTGCTGAGCGATGCATAGAACCCGACGATGTCATTTACAGTCGGCTGTACATCGGCGTCATAGCTCGCCGACGAGCGGAACAGGAGTTCGAGCCGCGGCAGTTCGCCCGCCTCAGGACCGAGCGTCAGAATCGAAATCAGGCTCGCCGCCTGATTGGTTTCCACCGGCGCGCGACCACCGGTGAGGTGACTCAATTGAGCGTCTGCGGTGGTACTGCCACCCTTGACGTCCACCTGCCAGAAGCCGCCGAGAAAGCGGCCGCGATCCGGAACGCCGGCGGGATTTTCGGCCGTCACGCCTTCCCTGTCCCGATCGCCGAAGATGACGTAGCCGGCAAACTTGCCGCCGTCCTCCAGAAGCCCTTTGAAGCCGATACCGACTGGCGCGGCCAGCGCGGGTAAGGACACCAACGCGAGTGCCGCCGCCACCAGGACCCGCCACTTTCGATAGGATGAGCGTGAAGCTTTGCTGCTGGACATGTCGACAGGATCCTCGCTGGCTCGTTATCTTCGCTGTAAGGACGCGCGGCCGGCTTTTTGAAATTGAATTGAATTCCGTACGATGCTTGGCGATTTCCGCTCGGGTCGCAATCCTCCGCTCGTTAATTATTGTGAACCCGTCAACAACTTCATGAAAATAGGAATCGTCGTTGCCGGACTGCCGCCCGAAGTGCTGGGCGGGGCGGAGACCCAGGCAACCCAGGCCGCGGCGCGACTCGCCGCGCGACACGAGGTGCGGATCTTTACGCGCAGTCGGACCATACCCGAACCATTGCGCGGAAGATCAGGATGTCTCGTCATTCAGCGCAGCCGTGCGCGCCGACCCGGCCTCCGTTTTGCGCTTGATTTGTGCACCACGCTGGCCACACTCTGGCGCCACCGGCATGCACTCGACGTGTTACTTGCCTACCAGACCGTCATCGACGGGTTGATTGCCGTCATCGCTGGTCGTTTGTGGTCGATTCCGACCGTGGTGTGGGTACGCTCCGAAGTGGAGTTCAGTTTCGCCGCCAGTCGTCAGGCACGCTGGCTGTCACCGTGGGTCTTCCGCCATGCGGACGCCGTGGCCGTGCAATCGGCGCTGTTACGCGACGCGCTGTTGGCGGCACTGCGTGGGGCCGGCCAGGGCGAGCTGGCGAACGCGGTCGAGGCCAAGGTCCAGGTCATCGCCAATGGTGTGGAGATTGCCGATCAGCCGCTGCCCGAGGACCGCCGCGAGGTGCTGTTCGTCGGACGCCTGGCGCCCGACAAAGGCGTCAGCCACCTGATCGCGGCGCTGCGCGCGTGTCCGCAGATACGTCTGACCATCGTCGGTGACGGTCCCCAGCGCGCGCTGCTGCAGTCGATGGCAGTCGACCTCGATAACGTGCGCTTTGCCGGCTCTTGCCCACCGGAGCTCATCCCCGACCATATGGCGGCCGCCGGTATCCTGGTGCTGCCATCCTTGCGCAACGAAGGCTTGCCGAACGTGCTGCTGGAAGCCATGGCGCGTGGGCTGGTGGTGGTCGCCTCGCGCAATGCCGGCATTCCCGATCTGATTGACGATGGCATCTCGGGCTTGCTGGTGACGCCGGGCGATGTCGCCGGCCTGACGTGCGCGTTGCAACGCGTCCATGACGATGGCGCACTACGGAACGACCTGCGAACGCATGCCCGTGACGCGGTACGCGCATATGCTTGGCCGGCTGTGCTGGCGAAGCTTGAGCGGACCCTGCTGGATGTCATTGCCGCGGGGTCACGCTGAGATGCTTCAGTCCGGTCGGCGTGCCGTGATCATGAGTCTGTGCAGCACCATGCGCAGGCCGGGCAGATTGCCAAGGCGGCGGCGTACGCGCTGGGGCAGTGGCGCCAGCAGGCCCTCCAGCAACGTGACCAGTAGCGGCGGCACTGCGAGGTAGCGACCTCTGGCGCCGACCAGCTGTCGAATCGCTACGAATCCGCACTCGCGCATCAAGGCACACAGTTCGCGGGATGTGTATTCGTGCAGGTGAAAGCCGGTCGCGACATCGTCGAAGCCGCGCGAAATATCGTGCGGGCCCGTGTAGCGGTGCGGCGTGAGACACAAATAGCGACCGCCGCGCCGCAGCGCGGTGAAGATGGCCTGCAATTGCGCGCGCACATCTTCGGGATGCAGATGCTCAATGAGTTGGTTGGAGTAGGCAAGGTCGACGCTGGCGGGTGGTACCGGGACGTTGCAGCCGTCGGACAGAAGCAGTGAAAAATTCGCGGGCGGCAGCAGGTCCTTGACGATCTCCGTCGAGACATCCACCGCAATCACCTGGCCCGCGTCTTGCGCCAGTTCCAGCGCGAACTGACAATCGCCGGCGCCGAGTTCCATGAACACCGCACCGGGCCTCAGCAGGCCGCGCACCAGCGCCAGTTCGCGCCAGTGACGCTCGCGCACGTCGCTGCTGGCCTTGTTGTGCAACTGGCTGTGATCCGGTACGCGCTGAAAAAGTTCGTCGTAGAGTTCGCGGTACAAATGCCGCCGTTCTTCGCGCGGTGCGCTGCGCAAGCGTTCGGCCAGTGCTTTCTCGATGAGGTAATGGGCATGTGTCAGCTCCGCGGCGCGGGCCGTCGCTCTGCCATCGCCAGCCTTGGTGGAGCGGGTCACTGTGATTCCTATGGGGACAGGGAAAGTGACGCGGGCATGTGGATGCGCGCACGTCATGCTCACGCGTAGTATAGACGCGGCCCGCATCACGACCAGCAGGCGCGCGGCCGTATTGCGACACAGGGAGCAGATTAGAAATGTGCGTAGAGTCGTCGTCCGTGCGCGGACGGCTCCGAATCATCCGAGTGCTCCTGTCGCTGCTGGTATGTGGCTTGGTCATACCGGTCGCGCGGAGTGCGCCGGAGTCCGATGCACGCTGGTACGTGATGCTCAATCAAGGTGTCAAGGTTGGCTGGATGCGGCTGTCCACCCATGTGCAGGACGGCACTGTAGTCATGGACGACGAAGTGCAGTTCGCGGCCAAGGGCCAACAGGGAATCATTCAGCACAGCATGCGCAGCTCGCCGGACCGGCCATTGAGTCCGCGACATTTCTCTCTCGATGTCGAACGGCCGCGCAAACCATGGGCATTGGAAGCCGAGGTCGTCGGCAACACCATGAATGTGCTTCGGCACAGCGGCTTGCCGGCCCGGGAGTCGGTGTCAATCAAGCCCGACTTCTTCACCGAGTTCTCCGCCATGCGCCTGCCGGCCGAGCTCGAGCCCGGCGAGACGCGCAAGCTTTCCTTGCTCGGCGCATGGGAGAAGCCCCTCATGGTCGACGGCGAGCTGCGTTTGGTCGGCAAAGAAGTATTGTCCGTCGCCGGTCAGTCGCTGCAAAGCACGCGCTATGTGCTCAGCAATCCTGAATCGGCCGATCGCGTCTATTGGCTGGACGCGCAACGGCGGCTGGTCAAACTACAGGTCTTCGGGCGTATCGAGTTCGTGCTCAGCGACCAACGCACCGCAACGTCGAGCGCCAGCCCCGCGCCGTTTGAACGCGCATCGCCGGCGGCCGCGCAGGGCACGTCGATGCCCCGTGCGCGGGGTGCCCTGGCCACCAGCACCCTGCCGGCCTTTCCTGGCGCCAGCGGCCATGGCGCCCATACCGCCGGTGGGCGCGGAGGACAGGTTATCGAAGTCACTACCCTGGCGGATGACGGCCCTGGCTCGCTGCGCGCAGCATTGTCTGCGGAGGGCCCGCGCATTGTCGTGTTCCGCGTCGCGGGCACCATCGCCTTGTCGCGGCCGCTCGAAATTCACGCATCGCGCGTCACGGTAGCCGGGCACAGCGCGCCAGGCGGCGGCATACTTGTGCGCGACGCCGGCATCGTCATCGCGGCCGATGACGTGGTGCTGCGCTACCTGCGCATCCGCCCTGGCAACCAGGGGCACATTGACCCCGAGAACAATGACGCCCTGCAGATCAATGGTGCGCGCAATGTCGTGGTTGACCACGTCTCCATGAGCTGGAGCGAGGACGAAGTGGTACAGGTCTGGGAAGCCGCCGAGGACGTCACCCTGTCGTGGTGCCTGTTCGGAGAGGCGTTGAACAAGAGCCGCCATCCCAAGGGGCGCCATGGCGCCGGTGTCCTGATCGGGGATGGCAGTGTACGCGTGAGCCTGCATCACTCGCTGCTGGCCAACCTCGATTTCCGCAATCCCCTGGTCAAGGATGCGGGCGCCGTCGACATCGTTGAGAACCTGATCTACAACTGGGGTCGCACCGGCGGCGAAGCGGTCGACGACATCGGGCGCGAAGCCCATGTGAGCGTTATCGGCAATTACTACATGCCCGGACCGGCCAGTCACGTGCCGGCTTTTGTCGTCAACAAGGGCGAGAGCCCCCACAGCGTGTATCCCAGGATCCACGCCATGGACAATATCGGGCCGCCGGTGGTTGAAGATGACGACTCCGAGTACCGCATGTTTTCCCTGGGCTGGGAGCGCGAACCCTTGCCGAGTGCACTGCGCGTCAGCCGGGCGTTCGACAGCCCCGTCATCCCGCGCTTGGGACGCGTGGCAGTGCAGGAGGCGATTCTAGCGGGGGCCGGCGCCACCCAGCCCCTGCGCGACGCGGTTGATCGACGCATCGTCGAAGGGCTGCGCGCGAACCGCGGCGTCATGATCGACAATCCCGGCAGTGTCGGGGGATATCCGCTCATCCCGAGCGCGCCCGCGCCGCTCGACAGTGATCACGACGGCATGCCTGACGCGTGGGAGCTGGCGATGGGACTTGACGCCAGCCGTGCGGCCGATGCCAGCGCGGATCGTGACGGCGATGGCTATACGAATATCGAAGAATATCTCGATTCACTGCTTGAACAGTGAATACGGTCCGTACAGCCGCGCAGCGCCAGTCACAGGCATTCATCGGATGACGCGACATTCCACGGTGCCGGGCGCGCAGGCGGGGTGCGCAGAGGTGAAGCCCCCGCGTGTCCTGCATTTCCTCGAGTCTCTGGGGATAGGCGGTGCGGAGCGCACGGTCCAGGATCTGGCCACGCGACTGCCCGGATTCGGCATCGGAGCCGCCGTCTGCTGCCTGCGAGACGGGCCCTTGCGCGAGCCTTTGGAACGTGCGGGCGTGACGGTGTATTGCCTCAATCTCGACCGCCGGAGCATCGTGCTGCTGCCGTGGTTCGTCAGCGATGTGCTACGCGCTCTATGGCGGCTGGCGAGTCTCGTGCGCCGCCAGCAGTTCGACATATTACATGCCCATATTGCCGACGCAGCGATGCTGGCGCTGGCCGCCGGGCGCTGGTGTCGAGTGCCGGTGATAGTCAGCTTTCACGGCCTCGGATTGCTGCCGCGCCAGCGTCGTCGATATGACCCGCGCACCTGGTTGCGTCGGCGTCTCTATCGTGCGATTGCGCGTGGCGCGCATTGCAGTATCGCTGTGTCGCCCGACGTGAGACAGGCCTTATGCGACGAGTTCGGGTTCGCTCCCGCGCGGACTGTGGTACTGCGCAATGGCATCGATACCATGAGCTACGCCAGCACCGAAGCCGCTGACGCGGCGATCACCCTGCGCGCGGAACTCGGACTGGCGCGGGAAGCGCGCGTCATCCTGGCGGTCGGCCGGCTGGTCCACAACAAGGGCCAGACGCACCTGCTCGATGCCATGCCGACGATACTGCGAGGGGTGCCCTCGGCGATACTGGTGCTGATGGGGGACGGGCCGGACCGCGGTGTGATCGAGCAGCGTGTCGCGCGCGAAGGTCTCGGCCACGCGGTCCGTCTGACCGGCGCGCGCTCCGATGTCGCCGCCCATCTCGCATTGGCGGAAATATTCACGCTGGTGTCCGCCTCCGAGGGCGTGCCACTGGCACTGCTCGAAGCGATGGCAGCGGCACGCCCGATAGTCGCGACCGCCGTGCCAGGCATCGTTGACATCATCGAGCCAGAACGCACCGGCATACTCGTACCCTTTGCCGACCCTGGCGCGTTGGCGCAGGCGCTGCTCGGGTTGATGGAAGACCAGGCCCTGGCCCGCCAATACGGCGCGAACGCGCAGCAAGAGGTGCGCGCGCGCTACGATATCGAGGGCACATTGCGCCAGTTGGTCGCGCTATATGGTGCGGCCTTGCCGCCCGACAGGCGGACCGACCATAACTGCGCCCCCGCATGAACAAGAAGCCGACGCTGCCATGAACATGTCTCCGCAAATGGTCCCCATTGTTGTCTACCACAGCATCGCCGACCCCCACGACCACGTGCTACGGCGCCTCTCGATCCCGGTCCGGCTGTTTGAACGTCAAATGGCCTACCTGCACAAGCACGGATTCCAGGCGGTCGACCTGCGCGATATCCAGCGGCATCTGCTCGACAACCGTCCCTTGCCGGACAAGGCGGTCGGCATAAGCTTTGACGATGGTTATCTGGACAACTGGGTGTATGCCTGGCCGATACTCAAGCGCTACGGCATGAAGGCGACGCTCTTCGTCACCACCGATTTCGTCGAGCCGCGCGACCTCTGTCGACCGACCTTGGAAGATGTCTGGGCCGGCCGCGTGCGCCAGCAGGATCTCGAATGGTGGGGGCACGCGTCGTGGACGGAACTCGCCCGCATGCAGGCCAGCGGTGTAATCGATGTGCAATCCCACACCTTGACCCACAACTGGTATTTCGCCAACGAGGAGATTATCGATTTCCATCATCCCGAGGGCGATCACTACTGGCTTTACTGGCACTCGCACCCGCATGAAAAGCCGCACTGGCTGAGCCAGGACTTCCGCAGCCGCATTCCCCTCGGACGCCCGGTCTATCGCCACCATCAAACCCTGCTTGGCGAACGCTATTTCGAGGATCCGGCCATTGCGCAGGCATGCCAAAGCCACGTCGCAAGCCATGGCGGCGAGGCCTTCTTTCGCCGGCCCGACTGGCGTGCGGAATTGCAGTCGGTGGTCGCGGCCCGACGGCGCGACGGCGACGCGGGCTACTACGAAAGCACGGCGGCCTATCATGCGCGCGTGCGAGACGAACTGCGCGGCAGTCGACTGCTTATCGAAGAGCGTCTTGGCAAGCCGGTCGAGTTGCTGTGCTGGCCCTGCGGCGATTATTCGCCAGCCCTGCAAAGCGCGGCGCTCGAAGAGGGCGGCTATCGGGCAACGGTCAATGTGGCCAAGGTCACCAATCGTTTTGGTGACGATCCAGGCGAACTGCGGCGCCTGGTGTTCGAGCAGGACTACACGGGTGTGGGGCGCATCCCGCTGGTCTACATGAACTTCGTCGGCATGGTGAACTATCGCAGCGGGCGTCGTCTGGCCTATCCCATCGCGCCCATCACGCGCCGGCTCATGCTGGCCGGGCGAGCTCTGGAACGCCTGACGGGTTGACCGGGATCTGCAGATTGTCGGCAGCACGCGAGGCGTAAAAGATGCGCAGCCCCTCGGCGCCGCCCGCCAGCATGAAATAGATATTGCCGAAGAAATTGAAGGCCATGACGTCGGTGAACATGCCCACCGAGACATAAATCACCGTCAAGGTCAGCATGAACGTTCCATAGGCGGCCGGAGGCAGCGGCGCGTCGACCCGGAGTCGTCGCAGGGCGCGTAACGAGCGGACGATGCGCACGAAGATTGAGGCATATACCGCTGTGCCGAAAACGCCATACATGAGCGTCATCGAGATCAGAGCGTTGTGCGGCGGGCCGGCGAGGATGCCCCATTCCGCGCCTATCCCCATAAAGTCCGATACGTACTTGGGGCGGTCACGCTGAAACTGTTCCGTCGCATGTCGACCATAGCCGATGAAGGGCTGCTGGACCGCCATGGTCAGCGCCGCGTTGTAGAGCGCGATGCGGATGTAGACCGTTTCGTAATCGGTGGCGCGTTCCGATACCGCCTCAGCGCTGTCCGTGAGAAACAACATGCCGGCGCCGATGCTGAGCGTGCCGGCGAGCAGCAACGCCAGCACGATGGGACGCAAGCGCCGCTCCCAGACGATGGCGAGCAAGAGTGCCATGAGCAGACCCAGCCACACCGAGCGCGTCAAGGCCAGTAATACGATGCCGCCGGCACCCGCCAGCAGCATGGTGAGCAGCAGACGATGCGAGAGTTTTTGGCTCCAGCCCAAGAGGAACAACGCCGAGAGGAAAACCACGTTACCGAGGGCCCCATAGGACACCGAATCGGTAAAGGGGCCGCGCGCACGTCCTTGTTCCTCGACCAGTGAATGCACGGTATCGGGCGGGCCTATCCAGAACGGCGGATCACTATGGGTGATGAATTGGTAGGCGCCGTGCGGTGCGAGATATAGGCACGACAAGGCGAGCGCGAGCAGCGCCTTGCGCACATCGGCGCCGCCCGCGACCAGATTCTTGAAGGCGACGAACAACAGGAAGGGTGTCAGGTATTCGTCGAGCAGCAGCAGCACGTCTTCGCCGGCACTTTCGCTGCGAATATAGATGTCGCCCAACATGATGGCGGACAGCAACAGCATACTGGCCTCGATAGGGCCCATCGGCAGCAGTCTTCGCCGGCGCAGCATGACTGCCAGCATCAGGGACACCATCACCAGCGCCACAGCGACGCGGTTCATGGTGATATTCGGCACGCCGCCGGGCAGATCGATACGCACATAGGGGTCGAGCACGGGAAAAGCGAACAACCACACCAGCAGGCCCAGATAAGGCTTTTGAAAAGCCGCGACCAGGAACATGAGACTGGCGACGCCAAGCGCGAAATACAGCCATTGATCGAAGATGGCCGCGATCGCGACGGCCAGACCGGCACACACAATAATGATGTTGCCCAGCGTTGCCCCGAGGTTTCCGCCGTCATCACGCCGCGATGCCGACGGCGTCGGAGGCTGGAGGGGCGCCAGCGGAGCGCTCAACTTCATGCCTCCGGATGTTCGCGCCAGGTCCAGCGCGCGCTGGCCAGGAATTTCGCCCCGGTCCCGAGCGCGATGCCGAACAGGTTGGCGTAGATATCCCACCAACCGTATTTGACGAGCACCAGCAGCACGCCGTAATTGATTGCACCACCGACCAGGCACACCGCGTGATAGGTGCCGAGTCTGGCCAGTCGTGCCGAGCGCATATTGCGCGCGCTGAAGGTCCAGTGTTCGTTGAGGAGGAAATTGGTCAGCAGGGAAATCTCGATGGCGATCGGCGAAGCGATCGCGGGCGTCAGGTCCAGGCCGCGCGTCAGCAGGGCATAGATGCCCAGGTTGACGCCGACCCCGGAGCCGCCGACCGCGCAGAATTTGACGAACTCGGCAAGGTTGCGACGACGCCCCGCCAGCGGCGGCGGCACCCCGTAGTCCGTCTGTCCGTCTTCGCCGTTCACACTCATCCGCTCACGCGCCGTACAGACGACGGCGCACCACCTGATAGATGGCGTCGACCGAGAGGGTCTTCAGACACAGGTTGTCGTTGCATGGCGTCAGGCGCTGATTGAAGGGACTGACACAGGGGCTGCAGGAATAGCCGCCGTAGATGACATCGCATTTGTCCGACAGGGGGCGGAAGCGGTCCGGCAACTCGGGACCGAAGAACACCACGATATGGGCGCTGGTCAGACAGGCGAAGTGGGCCGGTCCGGAGTCGTTGGTGATGACCATCTCGGCGAGATTGAACAGATGCAGCAACTCCATGAGACCCGTCGCGCCGGTCAGATCGATGGCGCGCGGATCGGCGACCGAGCGGCAGATGTACTCGGCATCCGGCTTCTCGCGCGCCACGCCGGTGATGGCGACGAACAACTCGGGGTCTGACAGCAGCTTGCGCACCAGTTCGGCGTAGTTCTCCAGCGGCAGCTTGCGGAGCAGAAACAGTTCGCTGGCATTGGGATTGACGATCACCAGCCGGCGACCCGGCACGAGTGCGGGGTTGTAGGTCGCGAGTTTGGCCCACAGCGCGGCGGCGGTGGCCTCGTCCGTCACTATCCTCGGCACGCTCAGATCGTCTTCGGCATAGCGACGCTTGACGCGCGGAATCTGGCCCGGCGGCTCGCCCAGCGCATGGACGAGATCGAGATAGGTGTGGGCGCTGTGGATGTGGGCGTTGTAACTGACGTCGTGGGTCAGGAGGTCGCCGGTATAGACACCTTCCTGGTTGAAACGGAAGAAGCCGATACGCCGGCGCGCGCCCGACAGGAAGCTCATGATGGCGCTGTAGCGCACGAAGGTTTCGAGATTGATGACGGTATCGATGTTGCGCCGACGCGCGGTCCAGAAGAAGCGCAGGGTGTCGCGTACCAGCGTCCACAGCGAACTGCTGTCTATGGTCAGGATGTCATCGGGATCGAGGATGCCGAGCATCTCGATGCTCGGCCGGATCGACTTGAAGGCCAGGAAGTGGATGCGCGCGTCGGGATAAAGCTCTTTCAGGCGGCGCAACGCCGGATAGGCGATGACCAGCACCCCCATCTCGACCAGTTCGATGACCACGATATTACGTGGCGGCAGGGTGTCGGCGGCGGCCGGGCCGCGCAGCCGTTGCGCCAGCTTACGCAGGCAAGTCAGGACAAAGCAGGCCGGTACGCCCACCCAGTAATCCACCGCGCGCATCACGCCGGGATTCATCATGCGTCTATTCCTCGGAAAAAATCCTGCTGGGTCGCGTGCCGCCCGCCAGCCACGCCAGTATGCCGCCTGGCATAAGGAGCACCAGACATGTCGCTGCGAGTGTAATCAAGAATGCTTTATATCGCAGTGGCGAAACGCGCGCTTCGATAGTGACGACGTGGCGGCCGGCGGGCAACTCCACGACCAGCAGATTGAAAGCCGACCGCGCGAAGGCGAGCGGCTGACCATCGAGGCGCACGTCGAGATAGGGGAAATAAGCGAAGCTGAGCTGGGCGTAGCTCGGGCCCACGGCGTGGTAGCCGATGCTGGCGCGATCGATGTCGACCTTGAACGTATCGATGTCCAGTTTCGGTGCACTGGCACCCAGGGTCGCGGCCTCGCGACCCTGCACCGGTATCGCGGCCGCCGTACCGCTGGCGCGATCGATCTGCATGACATCGAGCAGCGGCGTCACCAGGCGCGCGTAGTCGTCGCTGTCGTAGTCGAAGGTCTGGTCGTCGTGATAGGTGCGTGATTCGATGGTGTTGTGCGCCTCGAAGCCGGTCACGTCGGTGGCCACCACCAGACGCGGCGCGGCGATCAGGGGCCGCGCGTCGCGTAGTTCGAGCAGCCCGTCGACGAGGCTGTAGTCCGCCGACGCCGGCAACGGTGGACTGAAATAGTGCGTGCGATCGCGAAAGCTCACGAATTTCACACCGAACATGTACAGGCCATCGAGGCTGCGGGTCGACAGGCGGTCCTCGTGCAATTCGCGATGCATCTGCTTGGCCACTTCCGCCGCATAGCCGAATGACAATCCAGCCGCTTCGTGCACCCAGCCGAAGGGCGAGGCGAGGGGCGCCTTGGGCATCACCGAACCCAGCATATGGGGATCGAAGGAGCGCCGCGGATCGCCCTGCGGGTCGTGGAAAATAAGCTGCCTTTCAATGGTGCGGAAATTGGGGTCGATGGCGCGTATGCGCGCGTACATCTTTTCCTTGAAATCGATGTTGTCGCGGTAGACGTATTGAAAGGTGGCCGGTCCGAGGTCGAGCAGGACCAGTGCCAGAAGGGCCAGCGGCAGGCGCGCGTCGCTGGCCCATGACGGGCGGCGCGCCGCCAGCCAGGCCGGTGCGAAGCCCGCCAGCGCGGCGCTGTAGAACACCACGAAGTTCATGTTCTTGACGTTGTACTGAAAGCCCGAGCGCAGGGTGAACAGCGCATAGAGGCCGGCGGCCAGCAGGCCGAGCGCGGTTGCATCGCGGCGCCGCCAGGCGTGAACGCACCCCAGCAGCGCGAACAAGGCGACCGAAAGGCCGAGATAACTTATGTTCTTGCGGTCGCCGATCAACTGCCAATCCAGCATCGCCTTCAGGAACCCCAGACGCGGAGGTGTGGGCACCAGGATCATGAAGGGCAGGCCCGGCATCCCGCGCACCCAGGCCTGGTCGGCGACGGCGGGCAATAATAAAAAGGTCGCCATCGCCGCGCCGCAGGCCAGAGCCAATAGTAGCGGCGCGACAGCCCGCGGCAGCGCGATGTGGCGTGTCGGATCCAAGCCACACCGTACCAGGCAAAACAGGGAAAAGAATATCAACCCGAAAAACGCGTAAGCGTGGTGCGCGATGATCAGCAGGAAGGTGTTGAAGGCAACCCGCAGGAAAACTGCGCGCAGGTCGAGCGTGCCACGAAGGTAGCGTTCAACGTGCAGGAACAGGAGCGGGTACAGCAGATATATGAGTGACATATGCAAATCACCCCGGTACAGGATGATATGCATGTGGTGGAACGCGATGCCGTAACACATCGCGCCCAGCAGCGCGTGAGCACGGCGCGGCGTGGCGGCGACCAGGAACAGATACATCGTCACCATCGAGCCGAGATGGCTGGCCCACAACACCAGCTTGGTGGCAATGTGGGGATCGCCAAGCAAGGCGGTAATGACGCCCGTCACGTAGAAGTAGAGGGGGGCGTAGTATTCGAGCAGAGGAAAACCGCCGTACCAGTAGTTCGACCATACCGGTAATGACAAGCTGCGAACGTGCTCGGCAACGGCGGCGCTCACTTCGAGATGCATGGTCGCGTCGCCCATGAATACCGCGCCGCGGTTGAGGTAGTAACGCGTCACCGCCGTGCCGAGGACCAGCAGCAGGATTAGCATGCCGCGTGGGCGCGCTTCGAGCGCGACCAGCAGCGACGAGTAGCGTCGCACGCGCAGCTCGCTGGCCACCATCCACACGCCCAGTGCGAGCAATAGCGCCAGCACCAGCAGATCAGTCGGCCCGATGACCGAGCGCCAGCCGGCGCGCAGCACGTCGAGTGCCGCACCTTGCGCCTGACCTATGTGCAGCTTGATGGTGTCGCCGACCACCAGATCACGTAACTTGGGCAGGGTCAGCCACTGGTTGGCGAACAGGGTTACGAGCATGGACAGCAGCCCACCCCAGGCAAGGGCGTGGGAACGGTCGGGCGGCGAATCTGTCACGCGCCCGGCTCCGCGACCATGCAGGGATTGAGCATGCGGGCCAGATGACGAGTAAAACTATCCCTGTCCAGCGCATGGCGCAGATTATCGCGACGTATCGCCAGCGCGGCATCGATGGGCGCGCGGCGCGCCAGCAAGCCGACGCCGCTCACCAGTTGCAGCACCTTCAGCGCCACAAAGCGCGCCTTGGAACCGCCATCGAAATACAAGTGACGCTGGGCGTTGAGGCGCGCTTCGTTGTAGCGATAAACGAGCAGGAAGGTCAGGAGCGCCCGATAAGCGCGCGCGAACGACAAAGAATGCGGAACCAGCAGCGTGCTGGCGGGCGCCTGGGTCAGCCAGCGCGCGAGGAATTCGCGCTGCCAGTCCCAGTCATCGAGAGCGCGTGCGTCGATGGTCAGGAAGCTCAACACGTCATAGAGCGGATGGTGCGCGAGGATGAAGCCCTCGAGATCGATCAGCACCACATTGTCGCCGTCGGAACCGCGCAGAAGATTGGTTGGCAGCAGGTCGGCGTGACACGGCACGCTGGCGGCATCGATATCATCGAGGCCGGCGCGTAACAGTGACCAGGCGCGCCACGCGTCGCGCAGGCCGAGATGGCGCGGCCATAGATGGAGAAGATGCTTGAGCAGCACCTTGCGCAGAAAGCGGCGGCGTGACTCGCGGCCACGCAGATCCAGGGCCGCCACGGCGTCCCCCAATGATTGCAGCACGGCCAGGGCATCGGCGATGCGCGGCATGAGTTCCGCATCGCCAAGATCTTGCGGTCCGAGTGGCGCGCCCGTTTCAAACACAGTCACCATATACCCCTCGCCATGGTCGCGATGGCGTAGCAGACGCAAGGGCGGCCGCACCGGCAGGCCGTGGGTGAGAAGTGCCTCGTTCCGCAGGCGGCGCAGGGCATCGGGCGAGTTGCTGCGGCAATATTTGAGGACGCGAAGTTCCCCATCCTCGGCGCGGCAACGCAGGGTCAGAAAGTCCTCGTTGATATCGAGCTGGCTGTCGATGCGCAGACCGAGGCTGGCGAGCAGGCGCGTCAGCCGTGTATCACCAGCGGCCTCAGGGAGTGGCGTGGACGGCATGTTCGTCATCTTGATCCTTGGCGAACAACGAGCGAAACGTTTCTTCCAGCGATTGCTCTTGCTTGTTCAAATCCACCACAGCCGCATGATGCTGGTGCACGATGTTCAATATCTGGTCCAGGGCATCGCCGCCACGTTCCAACGACAAGGCGAGTTCCTGGCCACCGTTCTCCTGACTGCGCGCGCAGCTTTCAACACCTGGCACGGCCGTCAGCGCCGTGCATAGTGCGTCGTCCAGACCGCGTATGCGCAACAGATAACTGTCATGTGGGCGCAATGAGGTTTTAAGTTCGCTCAGGCCACCGCTGTAAACCAGCTTGCCATACCGCAGCACGCCCACCCGCTGACAGAGTTGCTCCACTTCCCGCATGATGTGGGTGGTGAGGATCACGGTGTTATCGAAGTAGTCGATGAGGCGCGATTTGATCATCGAGAGCAGGGCGTGGGCAGAAGCTGGGTCCATGCCGCGAGTCGGTTCGTCGAGAAACAACAGGCGTGGCGAACTCAGCAGGCCACGGGCGATGGCAAGCTTCTGCTTCATGCCGGTCGAGAACTCGCCAACGCGGCGGTCGGCACCTGCACTCAGTTCGAACAATTCCAGCAATTCGCCTATCTTGCGCGCCGCGGTTTTTGCATCGATGCCGTAGAGCGTGGCGAAGAAAGCAAGATTCTGGCGCGCAGTAAGCCGCCAGTAAAAGCTGCGATCCTCGGCGGTGACCAGCGCCACCAGATCGCGGACCAGATAATCCTGGGTCACCACATCAAGCCCAAAGATTCGCGCCTGACCCGAACTGGGCGTCAGTATGGTGCTGAGGATCTTGAGCAAGGTGGTCTTGCCCGAGCCATTCGGACCGAGCACGCCGTAGACCTCGCCTTCCATGACATTGAGGCTGATTTCCTGCAGCGCGGCTACCGGCGGGCGCGAGCGACCGCGGAAATAGTCGGCGACACTGGTCTGGTGGTCGTAATGTTTCGAGAGTTCGACGATTTCTATCGCATGACCCACGCCAGCCGCTCCTCAATCATCATCGTTTCCGTTTCGAGTGGTGTGGCTGCGCCGGTTGACACCAAGTGGGCGAGCCTGACGCGTCTCGGCGCCACGCCATGTGATGACCGTCGCAACGACGCAGGTCGTCACAATCTTCATCATTTCGACGTGGGGAGTCAGTTGCCCAAGGTGGTCGCTTGGCGCGGCGGCAGCGGCGGCCGTCCGAGCGCGTTATCCACTTTGCGCAGGTAATTATCCAACGCAAAGTCGTCGATCGCGCGTACCGAAACGCCAAGCCGATAGACCAGTTCACCGCCCCAATAGGCGGCGGTCACCGTCAGGCCGGCGCCGGTGAGCGCGAGCAGCATATACAGGGGCGCCGCGCGCGCGGGAAATCCCCCGCGCAGCACACCGCGCCATATGGCCAGCACCACGATGCAGGCAACCACCGCAAAGGCGAAATTCTTATGACGATGCAGCAACGCGTGATCGGCTTCCGAAATGAGCACGTGCATCTCGGCCGCCATGCCGGCGGCCATGGTGCCGAGCGTCAGTACCGCCGCGACCGCGAGATTGACGAATGCCACGGTGTGCAAGCTCTTATGGCGGGTCAGCCAGGCTAGCAAATCGAGCGCTACCGCGAGCAGGAACAGTGCGACAGTGAAGTGCACCAGGATGGGGTGGATCCAGGCGACGTCGAACGGCGCATCGGCACCCGGAAAGACCATTGCGTCGGTGAACGGCCCGAGCGGGTGGTCGATGAGATAGACATGGAACATCTCCGCGCTGCGGTCGACCCATTCGCCTTCGGCGCATTGACCGTGCTCGTCCGGGCGGGAGATGGGCAATATCTTTTCCAGCGCGCAATAGCCTCGTCCCGGCCAGGGATGGAAGTGCCAGGCGCCGAGCGGCCCGAAGGGCGTCGGGCCATGGTCCTCGAGATGGCGGGTGAAGAACATGTAACCGGCCAGCAGCTTGCCGCGCGGCGTATCGAGATACATGAGGAACTCGGGTTTCTCGATGTTCAGGATTTCGTCGTCGAACAGATTGGCGCGATTGACGAAGTGCTCGCGATCCCCCCACTGCGGCTCGAATCCGTCGCGTTTGGCTTTCTCGAAATCGAACCAGCCGTTCTTGAGCGCGACCTCCCAGCCCCGCCGCCGGATATCCTCGGCCCATTGCAACTGGGCCGGGGTTGCGTCGCCGATACGATTGTTGTTGATCGTGTGCTGGTGTTGGGTGAGATAGGTGTACGTGCCCATGCCCGCCACCATGAGGAGCGCGGCGAGGGCAGGAATCGCGAGTGTCACGCCGACGAGGCGCAGGCGGCTGGCCGCGCACCATGCCCGAACGCGAGGCTGGATCAGGGTCAATCCACCCAGCACCAGCAGGAGTTGCATGCCGGCGATTTGAGCATTGCGCCATTCGCCGTCGATCTGGCCATCCGGGGCCAGCAGCAGGCCGAGCGTCCAGCGATTCAGCAGCAGGCCGCCCGCCAGCAGGAGCAGGCCCAGCAGACGGGGGGCAATAAAGCCGCGCTCGTTGCGGCAAGCGGGGCGCGGAATCATCGGAAAGTCATGTCACGGCCATGGAGGACGCCCGGATTGTGCCCCGATTGGCGCCTTCGCGCCACCGCGGTCAGCGCGCGGATGCAGGGGTGAGCGGATTGCACTATCATCCCGCTGCCACCGCCGTGCTCAGGGCGCGACGGCCATTGACCGAGGGAACTTGACCCATTTTGCGGAACCAGTTCCGGCATTTAACGATTGTTAACTGGCGGCAGGACTGCCTTGCCGCCCC
>Ga0208492_1000630_pt1 | contig 27888 bp, 24 predicted proteins | sample Subbioar_CSW14AB_FD_184820 | JGI IMG/M metagenome (GOLD analysis project Ga0208492, IMG submission 184820) | Serpentinite rock and fluid subsurface biosphere microbial communities from McLaughlin Reserve, California, USA - CR12Mar_CSW14AB (SPAdes) | ecosystem: Environmental > Terrestrial > Deep... | reverse complement strand
TACCCGCCGCAACGGTTTCATTTCCTTCATCTCCGGGGTGTCCGTGCTGGGCATCGCCCTGGGCGTGGCGGCCCTCATCATCGTGCTGTCGGTGATGAACGGCTTCCAGAAAGAGGTGCGCGATCGCATGCTGTCGGTCATCGCGCACGTCGAGCTGCACGACACCTCCGGCATCGGCCTGCCCGACTGGCATGTGTTGGCCGATCAGGCCCGGCAGCACCCGGCCGTCGTCGGGGCGGCGCCCTTCGTGCCGGCCCAGGCCCTGATCGCCCGGGGCGAGGACATGCGCGGCGCCATCGTGCGCGGCATCGACCCGCAGGCCGAGGTCTCGGTCACGCCACTGGCCGCCAGCATGAAGGACACCTTCGCACGGCTCAAACCGGGTGAGTGGGGCGTGATCATCGGCCACGAGATGGCGCTGCAGTTGGGCGTGCGCGAAGGTGACGCGCTCACGCTGGTGGCGCCCAGTGGCCAGGTGACGCCGGCGGGCATCACGCCGCGGGTCAAGCAGGTCACGGTGGAAGGCATCTTCAGCGCTGGCCACTACGAGTACGACAACGGCCTGGTGCTGATGCACATCGATGACGCGGCCAAGCTGTTTCGCACCGGCGGGCCAGTCGGCGTGCAGCTCAAACTCAAGGATGCGCAGCAGGCGCGCGCGGTGGCCGCCGAGCTGGCCGACCAACTCGGCCCGGGCATCGCCGTGCGCGACTGGACGCGCACCAACCGCAACTGGTTCGACGCCGTGCAGGTTGAAAAGCGCATGATGTTCATCATCCTGACGCTGATCGTGGCCGTGGCCGCCTTCAACCTGGTCTCCACGCTGGTGATGACGGTGACCGACAAGCAGGCCGACATCGCCATCTTGCGCACCCTGGGCGCCAGCCCGCGCTCGATCATGGGCATTTTCATGGTGCAGGGCGCCATGTCGGGCGTGCTGGGCACGATCGGCGGCCTGGGCCTGGGCTTGCTGGTGGCTTTCAACATCGACGTCATCGTGCCGGCCATCGAGCGCTTGCTGGGCGTGAGCTTCCTGCCGGGCAGCATCTACCTCATCAGCAAGATGCCGTCCGACCCGCAGGCCGCCGACATCGTCCCCATCGGCATCATCTCCCTGGTCCTGTCCCTGGTCGCGACGCTCTACCCGAGCTGGCGCGCCAGCCGCGTGCAACCCGCCGAGGCCCTCCGATATGAATGACAAACGCGCGTCCTTCTACCGTCCGCTGCGCGTGCGCAAGGTGCATTCCTGGCGCACCTTCCTGTGGCTGAGCCGGGGCTTCAGCGACTTCCTCAACGCGCCGCTGGTGGGGCTGCTGCATGGCCTGGCCATGGGCGTGTTCGGCGGGTTGATGCTTTATGTGGCCTGGGACCGCTTCTGGGTGCTGGCCGGTGCGCTGTCGGGCTTCTTGCTGGTGGCGCCCGTTCTGTCAACGGGGCTGTATGCCGTCAGCCGGGGCCTGCTCAAGGGCGAGGACGTGGGCCTGCACACGGTCTGGCAGGTGTGGTCTTCGCTGGACGGGCGACTGGTGCGCTTCGGCCTGCTGCTGACGGCATTGGGCACGGGCTGGGTCATCACCTCGGCGGCGCTCATCACCCTGGGCGTCAAGCCCGCGGTGACCACGCCCGACGACTTCCTCATGCGCGTGGTGCTGGCGCCCGATCCGGGCTTCTTCGAGCTGTGGCTGGTGATGGGCGGGCTGATGGCCGCGCCGGTCTTTGCCTCCAGCGTGGTCGCGCTGCCCCTGCTGCTCGATCGCCAGGTGGGCGTTGGCCAGGCCGTGCTCACGAGCTGGCGCGCCGTGGTGGCCAACCCGGTCTGCATGAGCCTGTGGGGCGCGATCGTGATGTCGCTGTGCCTGCTGGGCCTGGGCACCCTGATGTTTGGATTGATTCTGGTGATGCCGATCCTGGGCCATGCCACCTGGCATGCCTACCGAGATCTGGTGGTCCGGGAAACGGTTTGAGATGGACGGATTCACTGAAGAGCAGATCGCTCAGTTCGGGCTCACCATCGGCGTGGGCGGCTTCATCCTGTACATGGTGTTCATCATCGTGCAGTTGGCGCGCGAGTCCAAGGCAGGCAAATTCGGCACCTTCGTGCTGTTCCTGGTGCTGGGGTTCGGCTTGCTGGGCTTCCTGGCCAAGAACCTGATCGCCTGGTTCCTCAACATCTGAGCGCGCATGACCCAAGCGAACGAACTCATCCTCCAGGCCACGGGCCTGGTGCGCCGATTCACCGAGGGCTCGCTCGACGTGACGGTCCTCGATGGCGTGGACCTCGATGTCTCTCGCGGCGAGACGCTGGCCATCGTCGGCGCTTCCGGCTCGGGCAAGAGCACGCTGCTGCACCTGCTGGGCGGGCTGGATGCGCCCACGCGCGGCCGCGTGCACCTCGCGGGCCGCGACCTGGCGCAGCTCAACGCCACCGAGCAGGGCGCCTGGCGCAACCAGCACCTGGGCTTCATCTACCAGTTCCACCACCTGCTGCCTGAATTCACCGCGCTGGACAACGTGGCCATGCCGCTCTTGATCCGCCGCATGCCGATCGAGCAGGCGCGTGAGCAGGCCCGCAGCTGGCTCGACCGCGTCGGCCTGCTCAACCGGGTGGGGCACCGCCCGGCCGAGCTCTCGGGCGGCGAGCGCCAGCGCGTGGCGGTGGCCCGGGCCCTGGTCACCCAGCCGGCCTGCGTGCTGGCCGACGAGCCCACCGGCAACCTCGACCGCCACACCGCGGGTGCTGTGTTCCAGCTCATGCTGGACCTGGCGGCTTCGCAGGGCACCGCCCTGGTCATGGTCACCCACGACACCGAGCTGGCTGCGCGCTGCAGCCGCATGCGTCGCCTGGTGGGCGGGCGCTTCGAAGACTGAGCCAGCGAGGGCGGCCCGATGCTCACCGAGCCGGACACCTGGGTCGACACGCACTGCCACCTTGATGCGCCAGAGTTCGACGCCGATCGCGATGAGGTGATCGCGAGGGCCCAGGCGGCGGGGGTGGGCTTGCAGGTGGTCCCGGCCGTGATGCCCAGCACCTTCGAATCCGCTCGAGAGGCCGCGCACCGCTGCCTGGGCGCCTATGCCCTGGGCATCCACCCGCTGTATGTCCACCAGGTGCCCGAGGACGCCACCCTGCAGCTGGCGCAGGCCTTGCAGCGCTGGCAGGACGACCCCCGCCTGGTCGCCGTGGGCGAGATCGGACTCGACCACTTCGTGCCTGGGTTGCAGGATGAGGCCAGCCGCGCCTTGCAAGAGCGCTTTTACGTGGCGCAGCTGGAGTTGGCCGCGCGTCACCAGCTCCCCGTGATCCTGCACGTGCGCCGCAGCGCCGACGGCCTGCTCAAGCACCTGCGGCGCCTGCGCGATGCCGGGCGGCCCGTGCCAGGCGGCATCGCCCACGCCTTCAACGGCAGTGAACAACAGGCCCTTGCCTTCATCGAGCTGGGCTTCAAGCTGGGTTTTGGCGGGGCGATGACGTTCGAGCGTGCGCTGCAGATCCGTCGCCTGGCGGCCGAGCTGCCTGCCCAGGCCATCGTGCTGGAAACCGACGCCCCGGACATCCCGCCGCACTGGCTCTACCGCACCGCCGAGCAACGCGCGCGAGGCTTGCGCAGCCGCAACGAGCCGGCCGAGCTGCCACGCATCGCCCAATCCCTGGCCGACCTGCGGGGGTGGAGCCTGCAAGAGGCCCGGCGCATCACCGCTGCCAACGCACTGGCGGCGCTGCCCCGACTGGCGGCACTGGTGGCCTGAGCCCGCGCGGTGCTTGGCTGTCGACCGGCAGGCCGGTCTGCGGCGGGTGGTGTCCCGTTGGCACAGCCTGCCAACGCGTGCACAATGGTTCTGCGATTCGGCACTCCCTTGTTGTCGCGGTGGCTGTTGCGTGTGGTTCGGTGCCGGACCCCCGATACATCAAGAAGCAGCACAGGGAGGAGCGACGATGCCGCTGCATCACAGCCATCGGCTGGCCATGCGCCAGGCCTTGGGCCTGGTGGGGACGATGATCCTGGGCCTGGTCGTCATCAGGTTCCTGCCCTTTCAAGAGGGCTTCCATCAGATCGAAGATTTCCTGCCGATCCACACCCTGCTGGAAATGGTGGCGGTGGTGATCGCCGTGCTGGTCTTTGCCTCGGGCTGGAACGCCTACAGCCGTCACCTGCCCAGGCACAGCCTGATCCTGGCGTGCGCTTTCCTGGGGGTGGCGATGCTGGACTTCGCTCACGCCATGTCTTTCGGCGGCATGCCTGAGTTCGTCACGGCGGGCAACCAGCAGCGCACGGTCAATTTCTGGCTGTCGGCACGCCTGCTGGCGGCCACCGCGTTGCTGGCCGTGGCGGTGTTGCCGCCAGAAAAGCCAGCGATGGCCAGCAGTCGCTATGGTTGGTTGATCGGTGTGCTGGCCGTGGTGGGTGCCTTCTACTGGGTTTTCCTGTTCCACCCCGAGTGGGTGCCGCCGACCTACCTGCCGGGCACCGGGCTGACCTCGTTCAAGATCGCGACAGAGTACAGCATCGTCGGCATGAACGTGGTGGCGGCCTGCAGCCTGTGGCAACGCATGCGCCGCCCCCTGCGCTTCAATGCGGCGGCGCTGTTCGGCACGGTCAGCGCCATGGCGTTGAGCGAGCTCTGCTTCACGATGTACGCGACGATGAGCGACATCTACAACGTGACAGGGCATGTCTACAAAGTGGTGTCCTACCTCTTCCTGTACCGGGCGGTGTTCGTCGAGGTGATCCAGAAGCCCTACCGCGAGATGGCCAGGATGGGTGACCAACTGCGCGCCACGCTGGACGCCGTGCCCGATGTCATGCTGGAGATGGACCTGCATGGCCGCTACCATGCCGTCCACTCGTCCCGGCTGGAGACGTTGATCGCGCCGCCGCGCGAGTTGATCGGCAGAACGGTTCACGATGTGCTGAACCCGACGGATGCCCGCGTGGTCATGTCGGCCCTGGAGGCCGCGCTGGAGAACGGCACCTCGTCGGGCACCCAGCTCCAGGTGGCCGTGCCGCGTGGGCTGCTCTGGTTCGAGCTGTCGGTGTCGCGCAAGGGAGAGCTGCATGGCCTGGACACGCGCTTCATCGTGCTGTCGCGTGACATCACCGAGCGCAAGGAGGCGGAGGCGGCCCTGCTGGAGCAGGAGGCCATGGCTCAGGCCAACCGGGCCAAGAGCCAGTTCCTGTCCCGCGTGAGCCACGAGCTGCGCACGCCACTCAATGCCGTGATCGGCTTTGCCCAGTTGCTGCTGCACGACGCCAACGCCCGCATGGCCGCCGGCCAGCGACTGCACGTCGAGTACATCCTGAGGGCGGGTCAGCACCTGCTCGAGATGATCAACGACATCCTTGACCTGACCCGAATCGAGTCAGGTGATGCAGACCTCAAGACCGAGCCCCTGCGCCTGGGCGACGTGATCTCCGACAGCCTGCCCATGGTCTTGCCGCAGGCTGAAGCCATGGGCGTGAGGGTCAGCGTGGACGTGTCCGGGGTGGAGCACCACCTGGTGCTGGTGGAAGCGCGCCGCGTCAAGCAGGTGCTCATCAACGTGCTGTCCAACGCCGTCAAGTACAACCGGGTGGGCGGGCAGATCACGGTGCATGGCTCGACCGATGGGCTCGATCCGGGGCGGTTGGTGCTGAGCATCGCCGACACCGGGCGCGGTCTCAACACCGCACAGATGAAAAACCTGTTCGAGCCCTTCAACCGCCTGGGGGCAGATCGCTTGGGCATCGAGGGCACGGGCCTGGGACTGGTGATCGCCCGGCGCCTGATCGAGGCCATGGGTGGCGAAATCACGGTCGACAGCACCGAGGGCGTCGGCACCACCGTGACCTTGCACCTGCCCTTGGTGGCGGGCGCGCAGGCCCTGGCGGCGCCATCCATGCCTGTGCCAGAGGTGGTTCGCACCCGTCAGGTTCCGGACCAGGCGCACATCACGGTGCTGTGCATCGAGGACAACCCGCTGAACGCCGCGCTGGTCAGGGCCATCTCCGATCTGCGGCCAGCCGTGAGGTTCCTCATCGCCGAAGATGGCGAAGCGGGCATCGAGCGCACGCGCAACTTCCGGCCCGACCTGGTCCTCATCGACATCAACCTGCCCGACATGAGCGGCGTGGAGGTGCTGCAGCGCCTGCGTGCCATGGATGGTGGAGCGGGCCTGACCTGCATCGCCATCTCGGCGGATGTGTCGGGCGACCCCCGGGCCCGGGCGCTGTCGCAAGGTTTTGATGACTTCTGGTCCAAGCCGCTGGATGTCGACAGCGTGCTCCTCAAACTGGACAAGGTGCTGGCCAGGGCCCATGCCCGGCGCGCTGCTGACGCACCCGTTGACCTGGCTACGCCAGCCAGCGCTGCAGCAGTGGCCAGACCTGATCCATGGTGAAGGCCGCACCGACCCCCAGGGCCCCCAGGCTGGTGACCAGCACGGCTGCGGCCGCCACATCCTTGGTCCGCTTGATCGCCTCGTGCCATTGCGGGTGCAGGTGATCGGCCAGGGTCTCGATGGCGGTGTTGAGCAGTTCCGCTCCCACCACCAGGGCGATCGTGAGGGTCATCACCGCCCACCAGAGCGCCGGGGCGCGCGTGATCAGCAAGGCCGCGACCACCCCCACCGTGGCCAGGGCGTGCGTGCGCAGGCTCTTTTCCATGCGCCAGGCGGTGCGCAGGCCCGCCCAGGCGAAGCCCAGCCGGTCGGTGAAGCGGTGGCCCTTCATTGGCTGCGCTCCTGTCCCAGTTGCAGCCGGTCTGCCACCAGCCAGCACAGCAGCGCCCAGGCCGCGCCAGCCGCCCAGCCTGCGGCGACGTCGGAGGCCCAGTGCACCCCCAGGTAGACGCGAGACACCCCCACCAGCCCGCTCAGCAGCGCAGCGAAGCCCATCACGTACAAGCGCAAGCGCGTGCGGGGCACGAGTCGCGCCAGCAAGGCAGCCAAGGTCAGGTAGACGACAGCCGCCATCATCGTGTGGCCGCTCGGGAAGCTGTAGCCCGATGCGACCGTGGCGTGGAACGTGGCATCCGGTCGCGACTGGGAAAACACCAGCTTCAAACCCGATGCGACGAGCAACCCGCCCAGGGCCGAGCCCAGCGCCAGCCAGGACATGGCGAACTGTCGAGCCATGACCAGGTAGCCCCACACGGCGCCCACGGTCAGCGCGAGCACGGCTGGGCCGCCCAGGGCCGTGATGTCGCGCATGGCTTCCTGCAGCCAGACCGGTCCAACGGGTGTCTGGCCATGTTCGCCCGTGCGCAGCCTCTGCAGGATCAACTGGTCCACCGCGCGCAGGTTGCCCTCCATCACTTCCCCGGCGATCTCCAGGAAGCACCAGGTCGCCAGCGCCATCAGCAGGAAGGGCAGCAGCAGGCGCAACTCGAAGTGGTGCCGCACGCTCATGGCCCGGCCACCCCGAAACGCTCGAACGCCTCGCGCCAGGCCACCAGCTTGCGCTCGAAAGACCACGACGCGTTGGCTGGGCTGGTGGATGGCAGCTGGCAGACGGGCAGGCCCAGCGTCCGCGTGAGTTTCATGTGCCGCGCCGACTCTCCGCCGTTGTGGGCGATGCCGCTCAGCGTGGGCAGGCCGCGCAGCAAGCCAGCCAGGTCGTTGAGCTGCGCCTCGCGGATGGCGCTGTCCAGGCTGCCCTCTCGTTCGCAGCCTGCGTAAACGTCCCAGATCGCCACGCCTCGGTCGATGACGGTGGGCAGGCGATCGGCGTAGGGCAGGGCGTTCAGTGCCTGATCGCCCTGGAGCCCCCAGATCGCCGACAGGATGGGCCAGAACTGGTTGCGTGGGTGGGCGTAGTACTGCTGGGCCTGCAGCGAAGCCACGCTCGGGAAACTGCCCAGGATGAGCAGGCGCGCACCGGGGCCGGCCACCGGGGCCAGGCCAGTCAGGCGAGTGGGCTCGGGCGCCAGGGCACGGGTCAACGCAGAAGGCATGCCATCGACTGTGCCACACTCGCCTGGGTGAAACGCGCCCGCCAACCTGACCTGCCCGAAGCCACCATCTCCGAAGAAGGAGGGGTGCGCTACCTGCACCTTGACACGCCCTGGATCCAGGGCGCCATGCGCATCCGCAAGCCACAGAAGCTGGAGCTCGAATACATCCAGCGCATGATGGCCTGGCTGCTGTTGCGCGAACCCGAGGCCCTGCCCGAAACGCGCTGCCTGCAGCTCGGTCTGGGCGCCGCCGCACTCACCAAGTTCTGCCACAGCGAGCTGCGCCTGGCCACCACCGCCGTCGAGCTCAACCCCCAGGTGATCCAGGTCTGCCGCGGCTGGTTCCACCTGCCCGAGGACGGCGAGCGCCTGCAGGTCATCCAGGGTGATGCCGACCGCTACGTGCGCGACGACGCCCACATCGCCAGCGCCGACGCCCTGTGCATCGACCTGTACGACCACGAAGCCGCCAGCCCTGCGCTCGACGACGAGGCCTTCTACCAGGCCTGCTGGCGCGTGCTCGACGACGGAGGCGCCATGACCGTGAACCTGTTCGGCCGCGAGGCCAGCTTCGAGCGCAGCGCTCGCCGCATCGCCGCCGCCTTCGGCGAAGACCACGTCGCCGTCTTCAAGCCGACCTCGGACGGCAACACCATCGTCCTGGCTTGGAAGGGGTTCGAGATGCCGACAAGGGAAGTGCTGGCCCAACGTGCTGAAAATCTGGAGACCCGTTTTGCGCTGCCCGCGCGAAAATGGGTCAAGCTGCTGTCGGCCTGGAAGCCGGCCGCCGCGGCGCCCCAACCGGCCGCAGGGTCGGCGTCCAAGCCCGCAGCCCCCAAGCCATCCCGCAAGAAGGCCACCGCCGCATGAGCTCGACTTCTGCTTCTCGCTCCTCCCCGCGTCCGCACGCCGTCGCTGCAGATCAGGCCAAGGATTTGCCCAAAGGCCCGCTGGCCTGGCGCCAGTTGCTGGCCTGGCTGCTGGAGGATGGCCTCATCACCCCGGCCGACGCCGAGCGCGTGACCCAGCGCTTCGCCGCGGGGGACAGCGCCCAGCATGCCCTGGTGCGCCTGTCGGGGATGGCGCTGACCCGGGCCGACACCGGTGCCGCGCTGGAACTTGAACCCCTCACTGAATGGCTGGCCCGCCGAGTGGGCCTGTCCTATTTGCGCATCGACCCGCTCAAGGTGGACGTCGCCCGCGTGGCCGAGGTCATGTCCATCAACTACGCCGAGCGCCGCAAGGCCCTGCCGGTGCAGGTCAGCCTCACCGAGATCACCATCGCCACCTGCGAGCCGCTCGACGTGGCCTGGGTGGACGAGATCCTGGCGCACACCAAGAAGAAGATCCGCCTCGTCGTTTCCAGTCCGCTCGATCTGCAGCGCTTTCGCACCGAGTTCTACACCCTGGCCAAGTCCGTCAAGGACGCCAACAAGAAGACGGGCGACTCGGTCGCGCACAACTTCGAGCAATTGGTCGAGCTGGGCAAGAGCAACCGCCAGCTCGACGCCAACGACCAGGGCATCATCCAGGTGGTCGACTGGCTGTGGCAGTACGCCTTCGACCAACGCGCCTCCGACATCCACCTCGAGCCCCGCCGCGAGATGGGCGCCATCCGCTTCCGCATCGACGGCGTGCTGCACACCGTCTACCAGGTGCCCTTGGCGGTCATGCAGGCCATGACCGCGCGCATCAAGCTGCTCGGCCGCATGGACGTGGTCGAAAAGCGCCGCCCGCTCGACGGCCGCATCAAGACGCGCAACCCCGGCGGCGACGAAGTCGAAATGCGCCTGTCCACCATGCCCACCGCCTTCGGCGAGAAGCTCGTGATGCGCATCTTCGACCCCGACAACACCGTCAAGTCCTTCGAGGCGTTGGGCTTTGCCCCTTCGGAAACCAAGGTCTGGGAAGGCCTGGTGGGCCGCCCCCACGGCATCATTTTGGTCACCGGCCCCACCGGCTCGGGCAAGACCACCACGCTGTACTCCACGCTCAAACGCGTGGCCACCGACGAGGTCAACGTCTGCACCATCGAAGACCCGATCGAAATGATCGAGGCTTCCTTCAACCAGACGCAGGTGCAGCCCGCCATCGACCTGGGCTTTGCCGAGGGCGTGCGCGCCCTGATGCGGCAGGACCCGGACATCATCATGGTCGGCGAAATCCGCGACCTGGAAACCGCCGAGATGGCGATCCAGTCCTCGCTGACGGGGCACCTGGTGTTCTCGACCCTGCACACCAACGACGCGGCCTCGGCCATCACCCGCCTGACCGACCTGGGCGTGCCCAGCTACCTCATCAGTGCCACCGTCATCGGTGTGCTGGCCCAGCGGCTGGTGCGCACCCTGTGCCCGCACTGCAAGCAGCCCGACACCGAGCTCGACGAGAAAACCCTGGCCGAGGCCATCCGGCCCTGGCGCATGAACGGCAAGGTCAACGCCCACAAGCCTGTGGGCTGCCTGGAGTGCCGCATGACGGGCTTCAAGGGCCGTGTTGGCCTGTACGAGTTGCTGCCGGTCTCCGAGGCCATCCGCGGCGCCATGCACCCGCAGGTCGACATGGCCAGCCTGCGCCGCACCGCTGCCAAGGAAGGCCTGCGCCCGCTGCGCCTGTCGGGTGTCATGAAGGTGGCCGAGGGTTTGACCACGCTGGACGAGGTCCTGCGCAACACGCCTCAGTGGGAAGCGTGACCGGAAGCGTGACCGGAGGCCTGCTCCACCTGATCCTCCGGGCAGGCGCCGGCGAAGTTCGGGATGTCGACCTCGCAGCACACACCCTGCGGCTCGCGCACCGACCAGCGCACGTTGCCGCCGAGTTGTTTGACCCGCTTGCGCACCCCGCCCAGCCCCAGCCCGTGTGACCAGGTCTCAGGGGCCGTTCCGACGCCGTCGTCGCAGACGGTCAGCCTCAGCGTGCCCTCCTGAAGGCTCAGCGTCACCTGCACCCGGCGCGCCTGCGCATGGCTGATGGTGTTGCTGACCAGCTCGCGCAGGATGCGCGTCAGCGCCGACCACTGCACCACGTTCAGGCCGATCTCGCGCTCGAGCTTGACCTGCCAGTCCAGCTCGCAGCGCGCCACGTTCAGCCGATGGCTGATGTCGCGCTTCCACTCTCCGGCGGCCTGGGTCAGGCAATGCGTGTGCGCCGCCAGCCCGCGTGTGAGCGTCTTGAGGTCCTGGATGGTGTGGCGGATGTACTCCTCGATCTCGGGTGTGGGCGCCTGGTACATCAGCGTCAGCAGGCGCGCGCCGATGTCGTCGTGCAGGTCCTGGGCGATGCGCAGTCGCTCCTCGCTGCGTCCCTGCTCGACGGCCTGGTCGAAGCTCAGCGCGCGCTGCAGTTGCTCGACGATGCGCTGCGCCAGGGAGCAGTCGTCGCGTGTGAACAGGTGCTGCCCCCGGCGAGCGTGCTTGATCACCAGCACCGTGCGGCGGGTCTGCGCCATGGGTGCCAGGCTGGGCACGGGCACCAGCATGAGCCCACCGTCCTGCTCCAGCGTCACCTGCTGGAGCGGGCCTTCGGCCACCATCACGTCCAGCGGGTCGAACAGGTCCCGCATCAGCCTGGACATCGCCGGGCAGGCGCTTTCCGGCTGCAGTTCGATCTGCCGCGCGATGCGGTAGATCTGCTGAAAGACCTGCTCCATCGAAAGGGAGTCGGGTCGGGGCAGTTGCGTGAGCAACCACCTGCGAAAGCTCAGGTACAGCCCCATCGACAGCATCAGCGAGATCGCCATCGAAGCCATCTGCCCCATCGAGAAAACCGCGATGAACAGCAGGTCCAGCGAGGCCGCGACCGTGCCCGAGGCGGCCAGCAGCATGAACTCCCGTTGCACCTGACGCGTGCGCGAGAAGTAGGGGGCAATCAGCACCATCGAGGTCACGAAAGTCTGCCAGCCGGCCACGCCCCAGGTGCTGATTTCGAGGTTCAGGTCGGGGCGATCGCGCGTGAGCCAGACGGCCAGCGTGAGCAGGCTCCAGGTCAGCGAGCCGATGAGCAACACCCTGAACATCAGCAGGTTCAGCGGGTGAGGCAGGCGCCGTTGCTCCGACAAGGTGAGCGCAACGGCGCACATCGCCAGGCCCGCGCAGCCCAACTGGAGCAGCCACCAGGCCTGCGCGGCGGGCAAGCCGCCATGCAGCGTCCACAGCCCCAAGGCGCACGCCCACGCCGCCGCGGCCTTGAATCCCCAATGGCGCGACGGCGTCGAGTTCAGCAGGGCGATGTGCACCAGGCCGGCTGCGCCCAGCAGGTCGAACAGCGCCCGCAAGGCAGTGTCCAGCGACAGCAACCACGTCGGCGTGAACAGCCCCAGGTTGCTCTCCAGGGCCATCAGCAACAGGTTGCCTGCCTGGGTCATCGACAGGAGCGCAAAGCCCCCGTAGCGCCAGTCGGCGTTGGACAGCAGCACCATGGCGCCCATCGAGGCCACGACCAGGGACAGGGTCGCCAGCACCCAGTACATGGGCGTGATGCCCGCCCAGCCACGTGGGGCGATCAGGATGGGCTCGTCAGGGTGGCCCAGGAGCTTGAGCCGCACCGTGACACCGTCCGGGCTCCATTGGTCCAGGGCGTTCGAAAGCTCGACGTGTCCGGCGACGAAGCGCCTCAGGCCCTCTTCGTCGAGCAGCCAGCGCCCGCTGGGAAACAGCGCGAGCGGCGGGATCGGGGCCTCGATCCCGGGCGCCCCCTCTCCAGCCCCCCCATGTTCGATGACGATGCTCTTGAGGAGCCGGCCTTCCAGGGGCCGCAAGGGAGGGTAGTCCGCGGTGTCCAGGCGCACTTCGCCTGCGGGCGTGACCGAGAGCGAGAAGGGAAAGCGAGGCTGGCTGGCCAGCCAGTGGGCCATCAGCAGGATGCCCGCCATCGCCATAACCACGATGGCCACCATGGCCTTGAGGCGCCAGCCCACCCAGCGCGGCAGGCTCAGGGGGCGTTGGAGGACGGCCTCCAGGCTGGGCCAGGGTTGTTGCGGGTCAGCGGGCGGGTCGCAGTTCGCGGCATCGGCCTCGCTTGCGATCAGGTGCCCCGCCATGGTCGATCGGGCTCAGACCAACCCTTGCTTGCTGGCAAGGACGGCGGCCTCGGCCCGGCTGGAAACATTGAGCTTCTTGTAGATGGACTTGATGTGGTCGTTGACCGTGAACCACTTGATGCCCATCAGCGCAGCGATCTCCTTGATCGTGAAGCCCTTGCTCAGGTAGGTGAGCACTTCGCTTTCACGCGGTGTGAGCCGCTCGTGCTCGCTGGCAACCAGCACCGTGGCCGACGACGATGCCGAGGCACCCGTGTGGTTGGCGGGCTGGGCGCCGGGCAGCGGGTCGCCGGTGCGGAAGTGGGTCAGCAGGCGGCGGGCGATGGCCGGCGACAGCGGGGGCTGCCCACGCACGATCTTTTGCAGCTCTTCGACCAGCACCTCGAAGCGGTCCTCCTTGAGCAGGTAGCCATCGGCACCGCATTGCAGGGCCGGGAACAGGTGCTCGTCGTCGGAGTAGAGCGTGGTGACGATGCGCGTGGCCGGGTACTGCGACAGCTCGGTGAGCAACTCCAGGCCGCTGCCATCGGGCAGCTCGAGATCGACCAGGATCAGCTGGAACGGTTCGGCCTGCGGGCTGGCCCTGCCTCCAGCCGAATGGCCCAGGATGCGCCGCACCGATTCCAGGTCACTGGCTTCGGTGATGCCGCCGACGTCGCTGAAGCTCTCCCGCACCACGCGGCACAGGAAACCCCGCGCAACCGGGTTGTCTTCAAGAATCAGTACCTTGACAGCCATGGATTCCTCCCGAGGCTGCTGGGTGCATTGGCCTGGGTTGATGATGGGCCCGACGAGCGGGCATGAAGAGGTATCAGCCATTCGGATGATTCCGCAGCTTGGATTATCGGTCTGTCCGAGGGCTGCGTCACCACCGTAGCCCCCCGCTTGCATGTTTTGCGCCCACCTGTCGTTGCGCTCCTACAATGGCCGCATGCGAATCCTGATTGCCAACGATGACGGTTACCTGGCGCCCGGCATCGAAGCCCTGGTCAAAGCCTGCGAAGGCCTGGGGGTGGTGGACGTCTTCGCCCCCGAGCGCAACGCCTCGGGCACCTCCAACGCCCTGACCCTGCACCAGCCCCTGAGCCTGCACACCGCGGCCAATGGTTTCCGCTATGTCACGGGCACCCCGTCGGACAGCGTTCACCTGGCGCTCACCGCGGGGCTCATCCCGCAGCCGGACCTGGTTTTGTCGGGGATCAACAACGGCGCCAACATGGGCGACGACACCTTGTACTCCGGTACCGTGGCCGCCGCCACCGAAGGCCATCTCTTCGGTGTGCCCGCCATCGCCTTTTCCCTGGTCGAAAAAGGCTGGGAACACCTCGATGTGGCCGCACGGGTGGCCCGGCGGGTCATCGAGCAGGTGCTCGAGCGCCCGCCCGCTGCGCGTCCGTGGCTGCTCAACGTCAACATCCCGTCCAGGGCCGATGCCGAGCAATGCCCCTGGGAAATCACCCGGCTGGGTCGCCGGCACGCCAGCTTTCCGGCTGTGCCGCAGCACAACCCGCGGGGTGACCTGTTCTACTGGATCGGGCCAGCCGGCGAAGCCCGCGAAAACGGGGAAGGCACCGATTTCAACGCCATCCGGCAGGGGCGTGTCTCCATCACACCACTGCAGGTCGACATGACCGATCATCAGCGCCTGCCACAGTGGCAGCAATGGGTGGGGCGCGCATGAGCCAGGGCCAGGCAGAGCGCAAACCGCGCCGCTTTCCCCTGCAGCTCGATCAGTTGCCGGCCGGGGCCGGGGCTGCCGCCTCGGTGCGTGCCAGTCGCGAACTGTTGCGGCCGCAGGCGCCGCTGCAGCACGCCGTCGAAGACCGCCAGCGCCAGAGCCGGCCCCAGGGCGTGGGACTCGACTCGGCATCCGTTCGCCAGCGCATGGTGGCCCGCCTGGCCGCAGAAGGCATCACCCACGCTGGCGTGCTGGATGCTTTCGCGCGCGTGCCTCGTCACCAGTTTGTCGACACCGCCCTGGTCAACCAGGCCTACGAAGACACCAGCCTGCCCATCGGTCTGGGTCAGACCATCTCCAAGCCTTCCGTCGTGGCGACGATGATCCAGGCGCTGTGCACGCGCCCGGGCCTGCAGGCCGAGCAGATGGCCAGGCCACTGGGGGCCTGCCTCGAGGTGGGCACGGGCTGCGGCTACCAGGCGGCGCTGCTGGCGCTGCTGGCCAGGCGCGTGGTCTCCATCGAACGCCTGCGTGACCTGCACCTCAAGGCGCGCCAGCACCTTGACCAGTTGCGCACCGCGGTGCCGGGCATGCCGGACATCCGCCTGGTCTATGGCGATGGCATGCTCGGGCACGCTCCGCAGTCGCCTTATGACACCATCATCGCTGCGGCGGGGGGCTCGGCCCTGCCGCAAGCCTGGCTCGACCAGCTGGCTCCAGGGGGGCGGCTTGTCGCCCCCATGGAAGAAGCCGGTCGGGGCCAGGTGCTCACCATCGTCGATCGCCTGCCCGATGGCAGCCTGAAACACAGCCGGGCCGGGGCCGTCCTGTTCGTCCCCCTAAAATCCGGCATGACCTGATGGCGCCAGCGGGTGCTCGCACCCTGGCCACACACACACATGCCCATGAGACCTTCCATTCGCTTGGTCGCCGCGGCGGCCTCCCTGATCATCCTCGCAGGCTGCGCCTCATCGACCCGCCGTGCGCCCGTCGAAGACCAGGGCCGGCCGGCCGGTGGCTTTGCTTCGTCGTCCGCCAGCGCGCCCAAGGTGCTGCCAGGTGCCGAAAACGCCGGCAAGCCGGGTTATTACACCGTCAAGCCGGGTGACACGCTCATCCGCATCGCGCTGGAGTCGGGCCAGAACTGGCGGGACATCGCCACCTGGAACAACCTCGAGAACCCCAACCTGATCGAGGTGGGGCAGGTGGTGCGCGTGGCGCCGCCGGCGAGCGAGCCCGCCACGGGCGTGGTCGTCAAGCCGCTGGGCACGCCCCGCGTCGAGCCCCGTGCGACCACGGCGGCCGCCGACACCCGCACACCGCCTGCTGCTCGCCCGGCGACCGCGGCTTCCGGCAGCGCCGCGGCTTCGGCCAGCGTGACGCCAGCGCCCGCGGCGCCCCCTGTCGCCTCCTCCACCGATGCACGGGGTGAGGGTGAAGGCCCGAACTGGGGCTGGCCGGCGGCCGGCCCGGTGCTGGTCAATTTCGAAGAGGGGCGCAGCAAGGGCCTGACCATCGGAGGCAAGGCGGGTGACCCTGTTGTGGCCGCTGCCGACGGGCACGTGGTGTACGCCGGCTCGGGCCTGCGTGGTTACGGCAACCTGGTCATCATCAAGCACAGCGCTGATTTCCTCACCGCCTACGCGCACAACCAGACCTTGCTGGTCAAGGAAGACCAGGCCGTCAAGCGCGGCCAGAAGATCGCTGAAATGGGTTCGACCGACGCCGAGCGGGTGCAACTGCACTTTGAAATCCGCAAGAAGGGCAAGCCGCTCGATCCGGCGCGCCAGCTGCCGGCACGCTGAGCACGCCGAACGTGCGCTTTGCGGGCCGCTGACTGGCCGACTCCCGGGTGAGCCGGTGAGACAATCGGGGGATGAGTGATGCATCCCCCGTTTTGCTTTCCGGCGCTGACGCAGCGCCCTTTGCTGCGCCCGCCAAGGCGCCTGCCGAACTGCCTCCTGAGGTGCCGCCTCACCTGGAGTGGTTGAGCGTCGAATCCCTTGACCTCGAAGCCCAGGGCGTGGCCCACCGCGCCAACGGCAAGGTGGTCTTCATCGAAGACGCGCTGCCGGGTGAAGAAGTGCGTGTCAGCGTCAGCCGCCGCAAGAACAACTGGGAGCAGGCCACGCCTTCCGAACGTCGCCGCGAGAGCTCCCAGCGCACCCAGCCGCGTTGCGTGCATTTCGGCTTGTGTGGCGGGTGCAAGATGCAGCACTTCCAGCCCGCGGCCCAGGTGGCCGTCAAGCAGCGCGTGCTCGAAGACAACCTCTGGCACCTGGGCAAGGTGCGCGCCGAAACCCTGCTGCGCCCCATCGAGGGCCCGACCTGGGGCTACCGCTACCGCGCCCGCCTGTCCGTGCGGCACGTCGTCAAGAAGGGCACGGTGCTGGTGGGCTTTCACGAGCGCAAGTCGCGCTACGTGGCCGACATGACGAGCTGCGAGGTGCTGCCGCCGCACGTCAGCCGCCTGCTGGTGCCGCTGCGCACGCTCATCGGCTCGATGGACCAGCGCGACCGCCTGCCCCAGATCGAGGTGGCCGTGGGCACCGAGGTGACCGTGCTCGTGTTGCGCCACCTCGAAGCCCTCAGCGACGCCGATGTGGCCCGCCTGCGCGCCTTCGCCGCCGAACACGGCCCGGTGGGCAGCGGGCAGCACACGCTGTCGTGGTGGCTGCAGCCCAAGGGCCCGGACACCGTCCACCCGCTCGATGAGTCGCTGCCCAAGCTCGACTACACCTTGCCCGAGTTCGGCATCAACATGCCCTTCAGGCCGACCGACTTCACCCAGGTCAACCACGCCATCAACCAGGTGCTGGTTGGGCGTGCCTTGCGACTGCTGGCCGTCAAGCCTCAAGAGCGCGTCATCGACTGGTTCTGTGGCCTGGGCAATTTCACCCTGCCGCTGGCCACCCAGGCCCGTGAGGTGCTGGGCATCGAAGGCAGCGAGGCCCTGGTGGCCCGCTCTCGCGAGAACGCTGTCCACAATGGCGTGGCCGAGCGCACCTCCTTCGTGGCCCGCAACCTCTTCGAGATCACGCCGCAGGAGCTGGCCAGCTACGGTCAGTCCGACAAATGGCTGGTCGACCCTCCGCGGGAAGGGGCTTTTGCCCTGGCCAAGGCTTTGGCCGACCTGCACCAGGACCCGAGCCTGGTGCCGGGCTGGGTGCCTCCGCGCCGCATTGTCTATGTCAGCTGCAACCCCGCGACCCTGGCACGCGACGCCGGCCTGCTGGTGCATCAGGCAGGCTACCGCTGCGTGGCCGCGGGTGCCGTCAACATGTTTCCGCACACTGCCCATGTCGAGAGCATGGCGGTGTTCGAGCTGGCGAGCTGAACCTGGCTCACGCGACCCGCGTGGCCCCATCGCCGCGCGGCACCTCGGCGTGCAGGACGCGGTTGCGGCCTGCCGCCTTCGCGGCGTAGAGCGCCCGATCCGCCCGGTCGATGGTGCGCGTGAGGGTTTCGTCGCGCAGGTGGTTGCCCACCCCGGCCGAGAAGGTGATGCGCAGCGCAGGGTCGGCCTCGGTCACCTGGGCTTGTGCCAGCGTGGCCTGGATGCGCAGCAGCACTTTCTCGGCGGTGTCTTCTTCCGTGTCGGTGAACATCACGAGGAACTCTTCACCGCCCCAGCGTGCGACGACATCGGTTTCGCGCAAGCCGGCAGCGATGGTGCCCGCCACCTGCGCCAGCACCTCGTCGCCAGCCCTGTGCCCCAGCCGGTCGTTGACGCGCTTGAAGTGATCGATGTCGATCATCGCCAGGCAGAACCCGCGGCCCGAACGCACGGTGCGGTGTTTCTCGGTGTGCATGAGCTCCAGCATGCGGCGCCGGTTGATGAGGCCCGTGAGCTCGTCATGGGTGGCCAGTTCGCGGATGCGAACGAGCGCATCCGCCAGCTCGTGCTGACGCAAGTGAGCCTGGCGACGCAACTGGTGCATCTGGTGGATCAGCAAGCTCACGGTGGACAAGGCCAGCAGCAGGACGCAGGCGTAGACCAGCTGGAAGGCGGACGCGTTGGGGTCTTTTCGGGCGTCCCAGGCCACCCAGGCCATGGCCACACCGAACGACAGCGCGGCAAGCACGCAGGCACGGAACAGCTGTCGGGGCGTGTTGGTGAACATGCTGAACAGCAGGATCACCATCAGCAGCAGCAGGGCAAGTGGCCGACCCGGGCCGCCGATCAGGTAGCCCCAGGCCAGAAAGAGGATGACGGCCGAGCCCTGCCATTCGGTCAGGGCAGGGTCGCTGAAGCGCTGGTTCAGGCCTGAACGCATGAGCGCATAGAAAACGCCCATCGTCACCAGGGCGGTCAGTGTCAGCCAGTGGCAGGCCTGCGCGTCGATCAGGCCGAACGACGCGCCCACGTTGAGGGCCAGCACACCGGCCGCGCAGTTGGCCACGCCCACCAGGAAGCGCCGGCCAATGTGCTTTTGATCCGCGTCGGCGGACAGCACCAGGTCGGACAGCCAGTTCAGGCGCATCCAGCGAGGCAGCCAGCGCAGGCGCAGGTTCATCAGCCGGGCCGTGGCGATGGCGGAGGCGGTCAGCGCCAGCGCGACCAGGGTCAGCAGCAAGGCGGCTTGCAGGGTGGGGGAGAAGGTGTCCGTGGACATAGGGCGTGATTGTCCGATGTGCGCCGCGTGTGTGGGCCCCCCGCAAGGGGCGAGGGGCGTCGCATGGTGCCAATTCTTCCCCAGTGCGGCCCCCCTTTATGTGGGGTGGGCCACGTCACCCAGGAAGAAAAACAGCCGGGAGGACCCGGCTGTTTCGGATGAGGGCGCGAACGCCGCTCAGAGCACTTCGGAGGCGAAGTCCGCCAGGCGCGAGCGTTCGCCGCGCGCCAGGGTGACGTGCCCGCTGTGGGGCCAGCCCTTGAACTTGTCCACCGCGAAGGTCAGGCCGGACGAGCCCTCGGTCAGGTAGGGCGTGTCGATCTGCGCCAGGTTGCCCAGGCAGATGATCTTGGTGCCCGGGCCCGCCCGCGTGATCAGCGTCTTCATCTGCTTGGGTGTGAGGTTCTGCGCCTCGTCGATGATCAGGAACTTGTTGAGGAAGGTGCGCCCGCGCATGAAGTTCATGCTCTTGATCTTGATCTTGCTGCGCACCAGCTCGTTGGTGGCCGCGCGGCCCCACTCGCCGGCCGAGGTGTCGCCACGGGCCAGCACCTCGAGGTTGTCGTCGAGGGCGCCCATCCAGGGCGACATCTTTTCCTCTTCGGTGCCCGGCAGGAAGCCGATGTCCTCGCCCACCGGCACGGTCACGCGGGTGACGATGATCTCGGTGTAGCGGCGCTCATCGAGCACCTGCGACAGGGCTGCTGCCAGCGTCATCAACGTCTTGCCGGTGCCAGCGGAGCCGGTCAGCGTCACGAAGTCGCATTCCGGGTCCATCAGCAGGTTCAGTCCGAAGTTCTGCTCGCGGTTGCGCGCGGCCACGCCCCACACGGCGTTCTTCTGGTGGGTGTAGTCCTTGACGGTGCGCAGCACGGCCGTCTTGCCCGTGATCTCGGTGACCTTGCCGTACCAGGGGGCGGCGCCCGGGGTCTCCAGGTAGACGAACTGGTTGACCATCAGCACGGGCACCATCGGGCCGCTGACGCGGTAGCAGGTGGTGCCGCCTTGCTGCCAGCTTTCCATGCCCTTGGCGTGGCGCTCCCAGAAGTCGGCGGGCAGCGCGAGCACGCCGGTGTAGAGCAGGTCGCCGTCTTCCAGCGTCTTGTCGTTGAAGTAGTCCTCGGCTTGCAGGCCCATGGCGCGGGCCTTGATGCGCATGTTGATGTCCTTGGACACCAGCACGACCTCGCGCTCGGGTTGCTCCTTGCGCAGCGCCTGCACCACGCCCAGGATCTGGTTGTCGGCCTTGCCCTGGGGCAGGCCCATGGGCAGCTCGACAACGATGCCCGTGGTCTGGAAGTAAAGCTTGCCACCGGCACCGGCATGGCCGGTCTTGTTCAGCGGGATGCCGGAGGCCGGGTCCATCTGCTGGCGGTTGCTCATGTCGGCGGCCAGCGAATCGAGGTCACGGCTGACCTGGCGGGCGTTGCGCGCCACCTCTGTCATGCCTTTCTTGTGGCCGTCGAGCTCTTCGAGTGTGATCATGGGCAGGTAGACATCGTGTTCGTCGAATCGGAACAGCGACATCGGGTCGTGCAGCAGGACGTTGGTGTCGAGCACGAAGAGTTTGGTCGGGCCATCGCCCACCGGGCGACGGCGGCGCGGCGTGTGGCTGCTGGCCGTGCGGCTGACGGCCGGGGCTGGTGAACGATGAGCGGGTGGTGCTTCCGACGGGCTTTTCTCGGCCACGACGGGTGGTGTCACCATGGCGGGAGAGGGCGCCCCAGGGCTCGTTTTCTTGGGGCGCGCCTTGGGTTTGGCCACGGCGTGGAGCGCGGGCGTGTCGATGGGCTCCAGCGTGGGCTGGTTGGCCGCATCGGGGCGCTCGCTCACGGCCTTGGCGGCGCGGGCGGCAGGGGTGCGGGAGGCCTTGGGCTGGGCGCTGTAGTCGTCAGCGCTCAGCATGTCGGCGCGTTTGGTCGGCGGCTTGGGCAGTGGCATGGTTCAGGCTGGGGTGACGGAAAACAAAAAGGCCGCACAGGGAGGTGTGCGGCCTTGCGGCGAGTCAGCGAGCGGGGCACCGTGTCGGCACGGGCTCTGGCGCTGTGTCATGTCGGGACTGAAACCAATCAGGCTCGGAAGCATGAACCCATTATGCACACTCCGGCCTGATCGCAAGCAAGGGATTGGCGGTGTGTGTGCAGCGCCACGCCACGGGGTGAAATGGCGCTGCCATCAGGCAGGAGGGGAGGTCAGGGCCTCGGGCTCAGGCCGCTTCCTGCTTGAGGCCTTGGACGGCCTTGAGCACGTCCTCGACGTGGCCGGCGACCTTGATGCCGCGCCATTCTTCGCGCAGCACGCCGTCGGGGCCGATCAGGAAGGTGGAGCGTTCGATGCCCTTGACCTTCTTGCCGTACATGATCTTGTTCTTGACCACACCGAACATGTGGCAAAGCTTTTCTTCTGTGTCGGCGATGAGTTCGAAGGGCAGATCGAGGTTCTGCTTGAACTTGTCGTGCGAAGCGAGGTTGTCGCGAGACACGCCAAACAACACGGCGCCCGCTTTCGCGAACTCCTTGTGCATGTCACGGAACTGCATGGCTTCGGTGGTGCAGCCCGGGGTGTGGTCCTTCGGGTAGAAGTACAGCACCACGGTCTGGCCAATGAAGCCCTGGGGGGTGAACTTCACGCCACTCGTGGCGATCGCTTCAAAGTCCGGCAACGGTTTGTTGAGAGCGGGAGTCATGTGATGAAAATCAGCAGCCTGCGTGAATAACCGTTGATTATAAATGCTTCGCGCCGACCGCTCGATCAGGGGGGTGTGAAGCAGTGTGAAGCGAGCCGAAACGGTGCGTGGACCTGGGCGCTCAGGGCTCCGATCAGGCGCCGATCAGCAGGGCCGCCATCACCTGCCGGCCTTCGCCCACCAGGATGTTGTAGGTGCGGCAAGCCGCTGCCGTGTCCATGGTCTCCACGCCGATGCGCGCGGCCATCAGGTGTCGCATGAGCGCGGGTTTGACAAATCGCAGGGCCGTGCCGGTGCCCAGGATCAGCACCTCGGGCCGGGCGTCCAGGATGGGCTGGAAATCGGCCTCGGTCAGGGCTTCGAGCGAGCTCACCGGCCAGTCGATCAGCGCGCCGGTGGGCGGCACCAGCAGGCTGCGGGTGTGCTCCTGCCCGTTCACCGACACGCTGGTGCGGGTGTAGGCGTGGATGACATTGACGCCTTCGGGGCGGTCTGGCTGGAATTTCATGGGGCGGACGGTGCGATCTGAGAGCCTGCGAACCTGGAGGGGGTCGGCGCGCGCCCGGGGTGTCTTACGCAGGCGGGTGTGGTTAAATTCTAGCTTTCCCTCGGTTTCCCCCTCACTTTGCCCGCCCACCGGAGAACGTTTTGAAGCCCATCGCCAAGTCCAGCAAACTCGCCAATGTCTGTTACGACATCCGTGGGCCCGTGCTGGAAAAGGCGCGCCAGATGGAGGAAGACGGGCACAAGATCATCAAGCTCAACATCGGCAACCTGGCCGTGTTCGGGCTGGAGCCGCCCGACGAGATCGTGCAGGACATGATCCGCAACCTCTCGGGCGCGGCCGGGTACACCGACAGCAAGGGACTGTTCGCGCCACGCAAGTCGGTGGTGCATTACTGCCAGGAAAAGGGCATCAAGGGCGTGACGGTGGACGATGTCTACCTTGGCAATGGCGCGTCCGAGCTCATCGTCATGGCGATCAACGCGCTGTGCAACGAGGACGACGAGGTGCTGCTGCCGGCGCCCGACTACCCGCTCTACACCGCCGCCGTGTCGCTCTCGGGTGGCCGCCCGGTGCACTACATCTGCGACGAGCAGCAGGAGTGGTACCCCGACATCGCCGACATCCGCGCCAAAATCACGCCGCGCACACGCGCCATCGTGGTCATCAACCCGAACAACCCGACCGGCGCGCTCTACCCCGAGAGCCTGCTCAAGGAGATCGTCGACGTCGCTCGCGAGCACCAGCTCATCATCCTGGCCGACGAGATCTACGACAAGACGCTGTTCGACGGCAACACGCACACCTCGATCGCCTCGCTGGCCGAGGACGTCCTTTGCCTGACCTTCAACGGGCTGAGCAAGAACTACCGCTCGTGCGGCTACCGCGCTGGCTGGATGGTGGTGTCGGGCGAGAAGCGCCATGCGCGCGACTACATCGAGGGCCTGAACATGCTGGCCTCGATGCGCCTGTGCGCCAACACGCCGGGTCAGCTGGCCATCCAGACCGCCTTGGGCGGCTACCAGAGCATCAAGGACCTGGTGCAGCCGGGCGGCCGTCTGTGCAAGCAGCGTGACCTGGCCTACGAGCTGCTCAACCAGATCCCGGGCGTGAGCGTGGTCAAGCCCAAGGGCGCGCTGTACATGTTCCCCAAGCTGGACCCGAAGATGTACCCCATCGCGGACGACCAGCAGTTTGCCTACGAGTTGCTGGCCGAGGAAAAGGTGCTGATCGTGCAGGGCACCGGCTTCAACTGGACGCACCCGGACCACTTCCGCCTGGTCTTTTTGCCCAACAGCGACGACCTGGCAGATGCCATCGGCCGCATCGCCCGCTTCCTGGACGGCTATCGCAAGCGCCACGCCTGAGCCTGTTGCCGTCTCTTTCCTGATTTGAAACACGCGGGCAGCCCACGAGGCGGCCCGCAGCGAAACCTAGAACACACCATGAGCCAAGAACAACTGCGCCCCGTGCGCGTCGGCCTGCTGGGCATCGGCACCGTCGGCGGCGGCACCTTCACCGTCCTGCAGCGCAACCAGGAAGAGATCCGCCGTCGCGCCGGCCGTGGCATCGAGATCGCCATGGTCGCCGACCTCAACACCGAGCTGGCCAAAAAGGTGGTGGGCGACGCCGCCCAGATCGTCTCCGATGCCCGCCAGGTCATCGCCAACCCCGACATCGACGTGGTGGTGGAACTCATCGGTGGCTATGGCATCGCCAAGGCCCTGGTGCTCGAGGCCATCGCCGCCGGCAAGCACGTGGTCACGGCCAACAAGGCCCTGCTGGCCGTGCACGGCACCGAGATCTTCGCCGCCGCCCGCGAGAAGAACGTGATGGTGGCCTTCGAGGCCGCCGTTGCGGGTGGCATTCCCATCATCAAGGCGCTGCGCGAAGGCCTGACGGCCAACCAGATCCAGTGGGTGGCCGGCATCATCAACGGCACCACCAACTTCATCCTGTCCGAGATGCGCGACAAGGGCCTGGACTTCGACGTGGTGCTCAAGGAAGCGCAACGCCTGGGTTACGCCGAAGCCGACCCCACCTTCGACATCGAGGGCGTGGACGCCGCCCACAAGGCCACGTTGCTCAGCGCGATCGCCTTCGGCATCCCGGTGCAGTTCGACAAGGCCCACGTGGAGGGCATCACCAAGCTGTCGGCCACCGACATCAAGTACGCCGAGCAGCTGGGCTACCGCATCAAGCTGCTGGGCATCGCGCGCCGCCGTGACAATGGCGTCGAACTGCGCACCCACCCGACCCTGGTGCCGATGAAGCGCCTGATCGCCAACGTCGAGGGCGCCATGAATGCTGTGCTGGTCCAGGGCGACGCCGTGGGCACCACGATGTATTACGGCAAGGGCGCGGGCGCCGAGCCCACCGCTTCGGCCGTGGTGGCCGACCTGGTGGACATCGCCCGCCTGATCGATGCGGCCCCCGCGGCCCGCGTGCCTTACCTGGCTTTCCAGCCGGACTCGATGTCGGCACTGCCCATCCTGCCGCTGGACGAGGTCCTCACCTCGTTCTACCTGCGCCTGCGCGTGGCCGACAAGGCCGGCGTGCTGGCCAAGCTCACGGGTATCCTGGCTGACAAGGGCATCAGCATCGACGCGGTCATCCAGCGCGAGGCCGACGAGGTCAGCGGCGAGGGCAACCAGACCGACCTGATCATCCTGACCCACGAGACGACCGAAGGCGGCATGAACCAGGCCATCGCCGCGATGCAGGCGCTGCCCACGGTGCTGGCCCCCATCGTCAAGCTGCGCAAGGAAGAGCTGGCATGAAGTACATCTCCACCCGCGGCGACCAGACGCAGCGTGGCTTTTCCGAGATCCTGCTCGAAGGCCTGGCGCCGGACGGCGGCTTGTACCTGCCCGTGGCCTACCCGAAGGTCGACGACGCCACGCTCACGAAGTGGCGCGGCCTGTCGTATGCCGAGCTGGCTTTTGAGGTCCTGTCGCTGTACATCGACGACATCCCGGCGGCCGACCTGAAGGCGCTGGCCGCCAAGACCTACACGCAAGAGGTCTACGGCTTCCCCGAGATCACGCCGCTCAAGCACCTCGAGCCGGGCCTGAGCCTGCAAGCCCTGTCCAATGGCCCGACGCTGGCCTTCAAGGACATGGCGATGCAACTGCTTGGCAACCTGTTCGAGTACGAACTGGGCCGCCGCGGCGAGCAGCTCAACATCCTGGGCGCCACCTCGGGCGACACCGGCAGCGCGGCCGAGTACGCCATGCGTGGCAAGAAGGGCGTTCGCGTGTTCATGCTGTCGCCGCACGGCCGCATGAGCCCCTTCCAGCAGGCCCAGATGTTCAGCCTGCAGGACCCCAACATCCACAACATCGCCGTCGAAGGCGTGTTCGACGACTGCCAGGACATCGTCAAGGCCTGCTCGAACGACCTTGACTTCAAGCGCAAATACAAGATCGGCACCGTGAATTCCATCAACTGGGCCCGTCTGCTGGCCCAGGTGGTGTACTACTTTGCTGGCTACTTCTACGCCACCAAGTCGAACGCCGAGAAGGTGTCCTTCACGGTGCCTTCGGGCAACTTCGGCAACGTCTGCGCCGGCCACGTGGCGCGCATGATGGGCCTGCCCGTTGACCAGTTGGTGGTGGCCACCAACGAGAACAATGTGCTCGACGAGTTCTTCCGCACCGGCACCTACCGTGTGCGCGGCTCGGCCGAAACGTACGAGACCTCGTCGCCCTCGATGGACATCTCCAAGGCCTCGAACTTCGAGCGCTTCGTCTTCGACCTGCTGGGCCGCGACGGCGCCGCCTGCAAGGCCCTGTTCAAGGACGCGGTCGAGAAGGAGGGCGGCTTCAAGCTGCCGGCCGAGACCTTTGCCAAGGTGGCGGGCTATGGCTTTGTCTCGGGCACGAGCACGCACGCCGATCGCCTGGTCACCATCCGCGAGACCTTCGAGAAGGACGGCACGCTGATCGACACCCACACGGCCGACGGCCTGAAGGTGGCCAAGGAACACATGAAGCCCGGCGTGACGATGATCGTGCTGGAGACCGCCTTGCCGGCCAAGTTCGAAGAGACCATCGTCGAGGCGACCGGCCAGCGTCCGGCCCGCCCGTTCTGGATCAAGGGCCTGGAAGGCCTGGAGGCGCTGCCCAAGCGCTTCGTGGTGAGTCCGAACGAGACGCAATGGGTCAAGGACTACGTCGTCCAGCACTGTCAGGACTGACGGGTTTGACGTGGGGGTGCCGGTGCTGGCTGCTTCGGTTCTCGGCATGGACTGACCGAGGCAGAGCGACATGCGGCCCCTGTTTTTCCGCCTGAAGGCATCGGCCCACGCATGGTGGCTCGGCCTTCAGCCTGCCGCCCCTTCCGTGAACGCCCGCGAGCAGTGGCGTGCCTTGCTCGGCGCTGGCGTTGGCATCCTGGTGACCGCGCTGCTGGCCCGCTGGATGGGCACAGCCCTGCCGGCAGGCGGCGCGGCCTGGATCGCGGCCCCGCTGGGTGCCAGCGCCGTGCTGGTGTTCGCCGTGCCGGCCAGCCCGCTGGCCCAGCCCTGGTCGGTGGTGGGCGGCAACGCCTTGTCGGCCCTGGTGGGCAGCGTGTGCGCCATGCTCATCCCCGATCCGGCCTGGGCCGGTGCGGTGGCCGTCGCCGCGGCGATCGCCGTGATGTTCCGCTGCCGTTGCCTGCACCCGCCTGGTGGTGCTTCGGCCTTGCTGGCCGCGCTCACGGGCGCGAAACCCGAGTTCGCGCTGTTCCCCATGCTCACGGATTCGATGCTGCTGGTCATGGCGGGCATGGCCTACAACGAGCTCACGGGGCGGCGCTACCCGCACCGGGGGGCGGCGCAGCCTTCCGCCAAACCCGGCAGCCGCTTCTCGGGGGCCGACCTGGACGCGGCGCTGGCCCACTACAACCAGGTGCTCGACGTCAGCCGCGACGACCTCGAAGACATCCTGGAGTTCGCCGAGGCAGCTGCCTACGAGCGCAACTTCGGGCACCTGCTGTGCGTGGACATCATGACGAAGGCGCCGGTGACGGCGCGTTTGAGCACGTCGCTGGGAGAGGCCTGGCGCCTGATGCGCGAACACCGCATCAAGGCGCTGCCCGTGATCGACCAGTCGCAACGGGTGGTCGGCATCCTGACGGTGGCCGACTTCATGCGCCATGCAGGCCTGGATCAGCACGAAGGCGTGGCCGATCGGCTGCTGGCCCTGGTCAAGCGGGACGCCAAGGCCGCGCTGGGCGTGCCGGACACGGTCGCTCGCATCATGACGCGTGGCGTGCGCGTGATCAGTGGCGACCGACGCGTGGCCGAGCTGGTGCCGCTGTTCTCGGAGGCCGGTCACCACCACATCCCGGTGATCGACGCGGACAAGCAACTGGTGGGCATCATCACCCAGTCGGACTTGGTGAAGGCCTTGTACAAAGCAACGCGGCCTGCCGATTGATCCAATCGGGCAGGCC
>Ga0208492_1000629_pt1 | contig 27904 bp, 20 predicted proteins | sample Subbioar_CSW14AB_FD_184820 | JGI IMG/M metagenome (GOLD analysis project Ga0208492, IMG submission 184820) | Serpentinite rock and fluid subsurface biosphere microbial communities from McLaughlin Reserve, California, USA - CR12Mar_CSW14AB (SPAdes) | ecosystem: Environmental > Terrestrial > Deep... | reverse complement strand
GTTGGTTTGGCGTACCGATCAAAAAAACACTCCCCTGCGGCCGCCGATTGACGGCCCGGGCACCGTGGGGGTTGTGTGTTGAACGGGCCGACGAATCGAAGCCGCGTCCACCAGTTGAACGACGCTGCTGAAGGAGTGTGTCATGGATTACTTACCTGGTTCGGACAGCAACTATCTCGCGTGGGTGCAGAACTTTCAGGCGTACGTGGCGGCCAACCTGGCGGCGCTGAATCTCGCGGCCGGGGACCTTGCTCCCATCACCGCAGGAATGAACGACTTTGACGCGGACCTCTCGGCGCACGTGACGGCGAAGGCCGCCGCGATGGCCGCCAAGCAGACCAAGGACGACGCACGGCGCGACCTCACCGCGAGCATCCGCCCCCTGGTGCGCCGCATCCAGTCCAACCCCAACGTGACCGACGCGCAGCGGGCGGCGATGGCGATCACCGTGCCCGACGTCAACCCCTCGCCCGTCAATACGCCCACGACGCGGCCGGTCACGAGCATTACGCTGGGCCAGCGTCTCCAGCACACGCTGAACTTCGTGGATGAGCTCACCCCCACCCGCCGCGCCAAGCCGCCGGGGGCGATCGGTGTGGAGGTGTGGGCCAAGATCGGCACCACCCCGCCCACCGGCGAAGGCGACCTCCAGTTCATGCGGATCGACAGCTCCACCCCCGCGGTGCTCAACTTCACCGCCGCCGACGGCAGCAAGACCGCCTACTACTGGGCCCGCTGGGTCACGGCCACGGGCGAGCGCGGCCCCTGGAGCGAGCAGGTCGCGGCGACCATCGCGGCCTGAGCCGGGTTTCAACTGACGGGAGAGAATGAAGGACGCGCCGATGGCGCGTCCTTTTTCATTGCGTGACCGGTGGTGGGGGAGTGTCGGTAGGCTGCGGGGGTGATCCCCGTTGGACGGATGATGGTGCTGATCGCCCCCGCGGACGATCCCAAAAACCTCACCGCGCCCCGACCTTCGACGTCAACAACTTTGTGAGGAGCGATCAGCGGCGCCCTGTGAGCAGGCGCGGGGTGTTTGCTCTTGGCCCGTCGTCACTCGGGTTTGATCCCGGCCGGCGCGAGCTCCGTCAGCAGGACGTGTGCCTCGAGCCAGTTGTGGCGGTGGAGACCCATTTCGATGTGCTTGCGGGGGAGGGCTTCGAGGGGGGTCAGCCAGTCGTGTGCCTTGGTGATGAGGCGGTGGGCGTCGGTGTGGTGGCCGAGGGCGCGGTAGGCGGCGGCTTCCCAGAGCCAGTTGAGGATCGCGGAGCCGGGGCTGCGGTTGGCGAGGTTGCTGCGGTCGATGGGGGCGAGGGCCTGGTCGGGGTGGCCGGTGCGGCAGCGGGTGGCGGCGAGCTGGGTGAGGGCCCAGTGATCCGTGCGGGCGAGGTCGCGCTGCGCGAGCGCGACGGCGGCGGTGAGGGTTTCGGGGTTGGCGGGGCCGAGGGTGCAGGTGCGGAGCACGAGGAAGGGGCGGTGGGGGGAGGGGGACTTGCCGCGGGCGACCATCTGTTCGCAGGTCTCGTCGTAGCCGGCGCGGTCGTCGGAGAGGAGCTGGGTCGCGGCGTACTCGTACCAGACTTCGGCGTTGTCGAGCTCGGGGTCTTGGAGGGCGACGGCGTAGGCCGCGGCGGCCTGCGGCCAGCGGGCGTGATCGGCGTGTTTACGGGCGGCGGTGAACTGGTCGGCGGGGTCGGTGTCGATGATGGACTGGAGGCGAGACCAGAGCGCGGCCCAGTCCTTCTGCTCGGGCAGCGGGAGGCGGGGCGTGAACTGAGGCTCGCGGAAGGCGGCGAAGTCGCGGGAGCCGCGGATGTCTCGCGCGGCGTCGAAGGCGGAGGCGCGGTGGGCTGGGGTGGTGCTGCGGGCCTGGATCGTGAGCTGGTCGATCTCGCGGTTCAGCCAGGTGAGGGCGCGGGCGCAGTGGGCCGCACGCTCGGTGTCGGAGAGGGAGGCGGCGCCGCCTCCGATGCCTGAGCCGGCGAGGGCGGCGGCGGCGGCGGCGTGTTCGAAGAAGGATGGGGAGTCGGGGTGTGGGTTTGTGGCAAGGAAGGCCGCGGCAAGATTGGAGGCGTGGGCGGTGCGGCGGGTGTGGCGGGCGTGCCAGTGGATGAGGGCCGGAGCGGTGTCGTCGGGGAGTGTGGTTGAGAGCTGGTCTGAGCTGAAGGCGGGGAGGGCCGTGGTGAGCTGCGAGAGGCGGAGGGCGGCGAAGCGCTCATGCGGGTCGATGAGCATGGCAAGGGCGCGTGCGATAGAGGCGCGGGCGGCGTCCCAATCGCCCTGGGCGAGATGGGCGGCGGCGATGTCGACGACGATGCCCGTGTTGTTGGGCATGAGCTTGAGGGCAGACTCGAGGGGCGCGAGAGATTCCTGCGGGCGACCGACGAAGAGGAGCACGCGGCCCAGGTCCTGCTGGAAGAGGGCCTTGGAGGCGTCGAGCTGGACGGCGCGGCGGAGGGCGTCGATCGCATCTTCGTTGCGCGCGGTGTCGCGGTGGACCCATCCGAGCCAGCCGAGCGAGAGGACGTGCTTGGGGTCGATGCGGAGGCACGCGCGGAGCTCGGACTCGGCGTGGTCGTAGCGTTTCAACAAGGCCAGGGAGGTGGCGAGGGAGCCGCGGATGCTGATGTCGTTGGGTCGCAGGCCTTTGAGGCGGGAGAGGACGGGGACGACTTCGTCGTGGCGGTCATGCGCGACCAGGATGGCGGCGTACATTAGCGGGACACCGTCGAAGGCGGTGGGGTCGGCTGCGATGGCGTCGTCGTAGGCGTGCTTGGCTCTGGCCCACCGGCCCCAGTTGGCTTCGGTGTAGATGGTGTTGCTGCGGGGCAGGTACAGAGTCGGGTCGAGCGAGATCGAGCGGCGGTAGGTGGCGATGGCTTCGTCCGCGTCGCCGTTCTCGGTGAGCATGATGCCGAGGGCGTTGAGGGCGAGGGAGCTGGAGGGGCGGAGCGCGACGGCGGTGCGGGCGAGGGTGACGGCTTCGGCGAACTGCTTGTTGCGTCGGCGCTGCTGGGTGAGCTCCCAGATCACCCAGAAGTCGCTGGGGTGGCGAAGATGCGCGTCGGCCAGGAGTTCGGTGGCGGCGAAGGCGCAGCGGCGGCGGAGGTCTTCGGATGTTCCGTCCGCGGTGGTGACGTTCGCGTGTCGGACCAGGAGCATGCCGAGGAGGCCGAGGAGGTGGGGTTGGGGTTGGGCGTCCGCCGCGTGCTGGGCGAGCGCGAGGAGTTGGGCGGGGTCGTTCCAGTTTGCGCGGGTGCGGAGGTAGTCGGCCCAGGCGGGGTTGGGCGCGGCGGCGCGGGTGATGGAGAGGAGCGTGTCGGCGAGGGATGGGTTGCTAAGGTCGCTGGCAACGAGGGCCCAGTCGTCGAGGGCGGCGATGAGCTGGGGGGCGATGTCGGCAGCGGCGATCGTCGCGGCGAGATGGGCAGAGTCTGGGGCTGAGTCCAGGATTGGGTCGATGCCCGCGGCCGCGAGGGCCGCGGCGTAGCGGCTGTGCATTGTGGCGAGGTCGGCGCTGCCGAACTCGTTATAGCGGGATTGACGGATGGCCTCGAGGTCGCGGCCGGTCTTGAGCCAGAGCGACTTCTGCTCAAGTCGAGACGTCAGCGCTGCATCGTCCGCGTCGGGCGTGCGTTCCGCGGCGTCGGCTAGGATGCGCAGGCCGTCGGCCCAGCGTTCGGAGGCGCGGCGCTCGTCGGCTTCGAGGAACGCCGACTCGATGAGCTGGCGAGCGCGGCCCTGGCGGGTTGCTTGCTCGACCCGTTGCTGGGCGTCGAACTGCTGCCACCATGCTGCGGCGGATGCGGCGGTGACGAGAAGGATGAGGCTTGAGCAGAGGATCGCGGCGGAGGCGGGGTGGCGGCGGGCCCACTTGAGGCCGCGTTCGAGGGGGCTGGTGGGTCGGGCGCGGATGGGCTCGCTGGCGAGATAGCGGGCGAGGTCATCGCGGAGTGCCGCGGCGGAGGAGTAGCGGCGGGCGGGGTCCTTGTGGAGCGCCTTGAGGCAGATGGTCTCGAGGTCGCGGGGGACTTTGGTGTTGAGGCGGCGGGGCGGCGCGGGGTCGTCGTGGACGACCTGGCGGCGGGTTTCTTCAGAGGTGTCGGCGCGGAAGGGGGGGCGGCCGGTGAGGCACTCGTAGAGGATCGCGCCCAGGGAGTAGATGTCCACGGCGGGGCTCATCGCGTCGGCGCGACCCTCGGCCTGCTCGGGGGACATGTAGCTGGGGGTGCCGAGGCGTGCGGCATGCTGGGTGATGGCAGGGCCGGTGGTCTCGCGCGCGAGGGAGAAGTCGGCGATCTTGAGGTCGCCGTCGGCGGAGAGGAGGATGTTGCCGGGCTTGAGGTCGCGGTGGACGACGCCTGCGCGGTGTGCGGCTTCGACGGCGTCGGCGAGGGTGCGGGCGAGTTCCGCGGCGTGGCGAGCGGGCTGGGGCGTGTTGGCGAGGGAGGCGGCGAGGGTGCCGCCGTCGAGGTACTCCATGGAGAAGTAGGGCTGACCGTCGATGTCGCCGACCTCGTAGACCTGCACGATGTGCGGGTGGTGGAGACGGGCGACGGACTCGGCCTCTCGGAGGAGGCACTGGAGTTCCTGTGGGGTGGCGAAGGCGCCGGCGAGGAGCATCTTGATGGCGACGGGGCGGTTGAGGCGGAGGTGGCGGGCTTTGTAGACGACTCCCATGCCGCCGTGGGCGATGACGCGCTCGATGTGGTGGCCGGGGATCTGAGGAAGTTCGGAGCTGGGGGTGCGCGCGTGCTTGGTGGCGAGGCGCGGAGTGGTTGGGCCGGGGGTCGGGAAGATGGCATTGACCTCGGCGTCGAGAGAGCGGACGCGGCGGAGGCGGGCGTCGAGCTCGGCGCGGAGGGCGGGATCGTGGGGGCAGAGCTCTGCGGCGGAGGCCCCAGAGTCGAGGGCCTGCTCGAGCAGGCCGCGGAGGAGCGACTCGCGCGAGGCGGAGGTGGGGGAGGGCTCGTGAGTCATGTTGTCAGGGGCGCGTCGTGGCGTGGGGTCTATCGATGGACTGGGCCGGCGGTGGCCGGAGGTCGTGGATCTTCTCGTCGAGCAGGATCATGGCGCGGTTGAGGCGGCGCTGGACGGTTTTGGTGCTGATGTTGAGGAGCTCGGCGGTTTCGGGGTGCGAGAGCCCCTGGATACGGACGAGGTCGAAGGTTTCGCGTTCGTCGTCGGGGAGCTCCTCGATGGCGGTGAGCATGCGGAGGGCGTTGGGGGAGAGCGTGTCGTCGTCGGTCTCGGGCGCGGCGAGTGCGTCATCAGCGAGCGACCGCATCTTCCGCTGTGAATCTAAGCGGCGGGCGAGGTCATTGAGCTCCCAGCGGATGTGGCGGTTCGCGAGGCCGAAGAACTCGCGGGGGTTGCGCGGCTTGATTTCGCGGAGGGCCTTGATGAGGCGCTCGACCACGGCGCTGAGCAGTTCGTCGGCGTTGAGGTTCAGGGGAGGACGGGCGAGGCGTGGGTAGCTGCGGGAGAGGAGGGCGCCGCAGAGGACCTCCAGGCGGGAGACGGAGCGCTCGAGGAGGGCGCGGACGACGGGCTCGGTGGGTGCGCCGTCGGCCAGCTCGACCAGGAACCGCTGGACGGCGGCGGTGGTGTGATCGTGCGGCATGGGGGCATCATACCGGCGGGTGCGGAATGTCGAGAGAAACTGCAAGGTCGGCCGGGTTTGTCCACCCCTCACGCTCAGAAGGGTGCGGGCGCGGCGACGCCCGCCAGGAGCTCAGGTATGCAGACTGGAACAAGCGGCGGGGCGAGCCGGCGTGAACTGTTGGTGGCGGGCATCTGGGCTGCCGGGGTGGCCTCGGCGTCGGCCGCGGGTACACCGGGTGCCGGTGGGGGAGAGGGCACTCGTCAAGCATCAGGCAGCGTGAGCGGGCCGTTCGTGACGACACAGGATGGGACACGGATCTACTTCAAGGACTGGGGGCCGCGAGATGGGCAGCCGGTGGTGTTCAGTCACGGGTGGCCGCTGACGGCGGACGCGTGGGAGGACCAGATGCTGTTCTTGGCGGAGCGGGGGCTCCGGTGCATTGCGCATGACCGGCGCGGGCATGGGAGGTCGGACCAGCCGTGGCACGGCAACAACATGGACACGTACGCGGATGATTTGGCGGACGTGGTGAAGGCGCTGGACCTGAAAAAGGCGGTGCATGTTGGGCACAGCACGGGCGGGGGCGAGGTGGCGCGGTACGTTGGGCGGCATGGGACTGCGCGGGTGACGAAGGTGGTGCTGATCAGCGCGATCTGTCCGCTGATGCTCAAAACCGCAAAGAACCCTGAGGGCACGCCGATCGAAGCGTTTGACGGAATCCGCGCCGGAGTGGTGGCGGATCGCTCGCAGTTCTTCAAGGACCTGACGACGCCGTTCTATGGGGCGAACCGGGCGGGGAGCAAGGTGACGCAGGGGACGCGTGACTCGTTCTGGATGCAGGGCATGATGGGCGGGCACAAGGGGCTGTTTGACTGCATCCGGGTGTTCTCTGAGACCGACACCACGGAGGACCTGAAGAGGTTCGACGTGCCGACGCTGTTCATCCATGGGGATGACGATCAGATTGTGCCTTCCAAGGCCGCGGCGGCGGTGGCGTCCAAAATCGTCAAGGGGGCAGAGCTGAAGGTGTACGCGGGCGGCGGGCACGGGATCTGCACGACGGACAAGCAGCGGGTCAACGAGGACATTCTTGCGTTCCTGAACGGGTAAGAGGTTGGCCCAGAGGACGTCGCTGTTCTGGTCGTGTCCACCCCTTCCGCTCAGGAGGGAGAGGATCACAGCTGTGGAGGTGGGTTATGGAAGAGTCGTCATTTGCGGGGGTTGGTGGGCTGACGATCTTTACACGCTCGTGGAGGCCGCGGACCGGGAGGCCCCGGGCGGTGGTGGTGATCTCGCACGGGTTCAACTCGCACAGCGGGTACTACGCGTGGGTTGGGCGGGAGTTGGCGGCGCAGGGGTTTGCGGTGCATGCGCTGGACCACCGCGGGCGGGGACAGTCGGACGGGGAGCGGTTCTATGTTGAGAAGATGTCCGACTACACCGATGACCTGCACACGTTCATTGGGATCGTGCGGCAGCGGGAGGCGGGGTTGCCGGTGTTCCTGCTGGGGCACAGCGCGGGGGGTGTGATCGCGTGCATGTATGCGCTGGAGCATCAGGACGGGCTGTGCGGACTTATTTGCGAAAGCTTTGCGCATGAGGTCCCGGCACCGGACTTGGTGCTGGCGGCGGTGAAGGGGATCAGCCACATCGCGCCGCATGCGCATGTGCTGAAGTTGAACAACAGGGATTTCTCGAGGGACCCCGCGGTGGTGGCGGCATGGATGCCGACCCTCTGATCGCCAACGAGAACCAGGCGAGCCAGACGGTGGCGGAGATGGTGCGGGCCGATGAGCGGCTGCGGCGGAAGTTTCCGCGGATTACGCTGCCGGTGTTAATCATTCACGGGACGGCGGACAAGGCGACGCTTCCCAGCGGGAGCCAGCGGTTCTTCGATCACGCGGGGTCGAAGGACAAGACGCTGAAGCTGTATCAGGGCCACGCGCATGACCTGCTGAATGACCATGGGAAGGAACGGGTGCTGCTTGATATTGTTGAGTGGATCAACGCACGCACGCCAGTGAACAACTGAAGGCCGCGGAACTGTTATTGATGACTGTTGTGGTCGAACATGTTTCATTCGAGTACGCACAAGGAGAATCCGATGTCCCGTCCCAAGCTCTCTGAGAAAGGCCTGCTCACCCCTGACAACTGCGTGGTTGCGATGATCGACCTGCAGCCGCAGATGCTGTTTGGCGTGGCGAGCCACGACCGGCAGACCGTCATCAACAGCAACCTGGTGCTCGCGAAGGCGGCTCGGGTGTTTGGGGTTCCTGTGGTGCTCTCGACGGTGGAAACGAAGGGCTTCAGCGGGAACACGTGGCCGCAGATACTCGCGGCCTTGGGTAACCCCGCGCCCATCGAGCGGACCACGATGAACTCGTGGGATGACCGGAACTTTGTGGGCGCGATCGAGAAGAGTGGGCGCAAGAAAATTGTGCTCTCGGGGCTGTGGACCGAGACGTGCGTGGCGCTGCCGACAATCCAGGCGATCCATGATGGGTACGAGGTGTACGTGGTCGAGGATTGCTGCGGGGATGTGAGCCTGCTGGCTCACGACAACTCGATGAAGCGGGTGATCCAGGCGGGCGCGAAGCCGGTGACGGCGTTGTCCGTGATGCTCGAATGGCAGCGTGACTGGGCGCACCGGGACACGTACGACGCGGTGATGGACATCACGAAGAACCACTGCGGGGCGTATGGCGCGGGCGTGGAGTACGCGTACACGATGGTGCACAAGGCACCGGCGACGGTGTTCCCGGCGTACAGCCCGGCGAAGGGCCACTGACTGGTCGGATCCAGGGGAATCTCGCATGCCGTCGTGGATGGAGACGTTGGCGATGTGGCTGCCGTGGGCTGGGCTCGGCCTGCTCGCTCTTATTTTCATTACCAACGCGATAGGCGTCCTGGACCAGAGGGTCGCGGTACGCGAGCTGGAGGCGACGGGTGTTCCGGGTCAGACGGCCAGGGTGATGGTGATGGGCGGCCGGTGCTTGCAGCTGGTCGCGACGCCGTGCCTGTTCTTTACAGTCACGCGTCCCTGGGCAGCGATTGCGCTCGCGATGTTCCTGGTCGGTGCGACGCTTGCGGCGCACGCGTTCTGGAAGACGCCGGCGGCGGAGCGTGGCGGCGCGCTGGCACAGTTCCTGAAGAACGCGGCGATTGTCGGCGGGCTGCTGATGGCCGCGGTTTGGAGGCCGTGAATGGCGACCCCTGTCACGTTTACGCCCCAGCCCCCGCCGCCGGTGGGTAGTGAGCCGCTCGGGTTCTTGCGGTCGGACGCGGCGGATCCGCCGGTGACCGTCATCCGTGACATCCACGTGCGTGCGGGCTCCGAGGCCGTGTTCGAGAAGCTGATGGGAGCGCTGATCGCCGAGGCGACACGGCAGCCGGGCCACCTGGGCGCGACGGTGCTTCGGCCAACCGCCGGGCCGACTTCGCCGGGGTTCTACCGCTTTGTGTACAAGTTCGACAAGCGCTCGAACCTGCTGGCGTGGCATGGCTCGGAGACGCGGGCGCGGCTGGCGGCGCCGGTGGTTGAGCATGTCGTGTCGGATCGGTTTTCGGAGTACCCGGGGCTGGAGACGTGGTTCGATCTGCCGGGACGGGCCGCGCCGCCGAAGTGGAAGACCACGCTGATGACGTGGGCGGCGATCTACGTGCTGGTGGTCGCGGTGTCGTACACGCTGCGGGCGTTGCAGGTGGCGCTACCGATTCCCGTGGCGTCACTGGTGCTGACCGGCATCGTTGTGCCGTTGGTGGCGTATGTGGTGGGTCCGCTGCTGGGGCGGGTGCTGCACCGGTGGTTGCACGCGGGGGCGTCGCGGGGGTAGGAGGTGGTGGGATGCGGCCAGGCGCTACAGGACCGCGATCAGCAGGCGTTCATTCCATGACCCGCCGCGAGGTACTTGCAGCGGGTGTCGCTACCAGTGCCAGTGTGCTCGTTGGAGGATGTTCTATGACTGGATCGAATCCCGCCGTGCCGAATGCGTCGGCTGCCAATGGTCCCGACCTGATCATCCACAACGCGCGGATCACGACGATGCAGCGGCCGGGGGACGAAGCTCGTGCGCTGGCGGTGGCGAACGGCCGCTTTGTTGCGACGGGGGAGGATGCGGAGGTGCTGGCTCTGAGGGGGCCGGGGACGCGCGTGATTGATGCGGGCAAGCGGCGTGTGATTCCTGGCCTCAACGACTCGCACCTGCACATCATCCGCGGCGGGCTCAACTACAACCTGGAGCTGCGCTGGGACGGGGTGCCGTCTCTGGCCGATGCGATGCGGATGCTGCGGGAGCAGGCTCGCCGCACGCCGCCGGGGCAGTGGGTCCGGGTGGTGGGCGGGTTCGCGGAGCTGCAGTTTGCGGAGCGGCGGCTGCCCACGCTGGATGATCTGAACGCGGCGGCGCCCGATACGCCGGTGTTCATTCTCCACGTGTACGACCGGGCGTTGCTGAACAGGGCCGCCCTGAGGGCGGTGGGGTACACGCGGGACACGCCCGAGCCGCCGGGGGGGATCATCGAGCGGGACAAGTCGGGCCAGCCCACGGGTTTGCTGGTGGCGGACCCGAACGCGTGGATCCTGTACAAAACGCTGTCGCTGGGGCCGCGGCTAGGGCCGGAGCACCAGATGAACTCAACACGGCACTTCATGCGCGAGCTGAACCGGCTTGGGGTGACGAGCGTCTGCGACGCGGGCGGGGGGTTCCAGAACTACCCCGAGGATTATGGGGTGATCAACGCGCTGCACGACCGCGGCGAGATGACGGTGCGGATCGCGTACAACCTGTTCACGCAGCGGCCGCAGAAAGAGCGGGAGGACTTCGCGGCGTGGGCGGCGAACAACGCGATGTACCAGGGCGATGAGTTCCTGCGGCTGAATGGGGCTGGGGAGATGCTTGTGTACTCGGCCGCGGACTTTGAGGACTTCAAGGTCGCGCGGCCAGACATGCCCGCCGCGATGGAAGCGGACCTGGAGGGGGTCGTGGGGTTGCTGGCACGTAACAAGTGGGCGTTCCGGCTGCACGCGACGTACGACGAGACGATCTCGCGGGCGCTGGACGTGTTCGAGCGGGTCAATCGCGAGGCGCCGCTCGGGGACCTGCGCTGGTTCTTCGATCACTGCGAGACGATCAGCGACCGCAACATCGAGCGGGTGACGGCGCTGGGCGGGGGAATCGCGGTGCAGCACCGGATGGCGTTTCAGGGTGAGTCGTTCATTGCACGCTACGGAAAGGCGGCGGCGGAGCGCACGCCGCCGGTGCGGCGCATGCTAGAGATGGGCGTGCCGGTGGGAGCGGGCACCGATGCGACGCGCGTGGCGAGCTACAACCCGTGGACGAGCTTGTCGTGGCTGGTGACCGGCAGGACGGTGGGGGGGACAAGCCTGTACCCCGAGGCCAACCTGCTGGCGCGTGAGGAGGCGCTGCGGCTGTACACGATGGGCAGCGCGTGGTTCAGCCGTGAGGAGACCCGCAAGGGCCCGGTCGCGCCGGGCTTCCTCGCAGATTTCGCGATCCTCAGCGACGACTACATGACCGTGGCGCCCGAGAAGATCCGGGGGATTGAAAGCCTGCTCACGGTCCTGGGCGGGAGTGTGGTGTACGGAGCGGGACGGTTCACGGAGTACGCCCCGCCGCCGATCCCCGTGCTGCCCGAGTGGTCGCCGGTGGGGAGCTATGGCGGCCACTGGAGAGTGAGCGCCGGTGCGTCGCTTCCTCCCGTTCCGGTTACATGTGCCCACGGCGCCGCCGGGCCGTTGGCAGTCGGCGCCCTTGGCGGGAGTTGCCCTTGTTGGGCGTTCTGAGCTCACTTCGACGAAGGGTGACAACCTCGGCTGATGCAAGCTCGTGCAAACGTCCGCCGGAACAGCCCTCACACGCCGCTTTTACACTGACCCCGAGTCGCACGCGCGTGTGCCCGTGAGTGAGGTTACGCCGTCATACTCCTCACTCGGCTGAAGCTGGCGAGGCTGGTGGTGACCCGCTCTCCCGCGTGCTGACCCGCGCGGCTGAGTGGATCCTTCTCAGCACTCGCCTCCAGCGAGGACGCGGAAGAAGGCCTCGATGTCCGCGTCGGTTCCGAAGTCGCCGTCGGCGTTGAAGTCGGACGAAGAGGGGCAGGGCTGGGGCGGGCAGGAGCCGCCGAGGCATGCGAAGAAGGACTCGATGTCGGCGTCGGTGCCGAAGTCGCCGTCGCAGTTGAAGTCGGAGGTGCCGCACGCGGGGCCGCCCCCGGCGACGGCGGGCCAGAAGCCGCCCGTGAGCGTGAGGGTGCCGGAGGCGAGCGTCGGGCCGGCGTCGTGCTGGCCGATGGTGCCGGTGAGCGTGAGCGTGCCGCTGCTGCTGGCGCCGCCGCCGGAGGCGATGACGCGGCGGTCGATGGTGAGCTGGGCGTGGGCGGTGCTCGCGGCCACGCCGAGGGGGAGCGCGGCGAGGACGGTGAACGTGCGCGGAGTGGGCGTGGGCATGGGGGGCTCCTTGGTTGGTGCGCGGGGCGGGACTCGTGGATCAGTTGCCGATGCGGACAGTGCCGCCCTCGGCGGTCAGGCGGATGCGGCGGGCGATGGTGAGCGGGCCGGTGTAGGTGGCGGCGCGGATGCGGATCTCCGAGCCGTTCCACGCCAGGTTGTTCACGGCGGCGGCGACGGTCGGGAAGGGGCACGTGGGGCTGCCCTGCGGGAAGACGCCCGTGCAGCTGATGAAGGGGTTGACGCGGATCACGTGCGAGTAGTGCTTGAAGTCGATGTCCCCCGAGTCGAGCTCGTTGGAGAGGACGGTGGCGTGGAGCTGGCCGCGGATGCCGGGGGCGCGGCCGTCGTCCAGGTCCCAGATCGTGAGCCCCTCGGGCTCCTCCGCGCCGGTGAAGGTGCCCGGGTTGTAGTAGTAGTCAAAGTGCCCGAAGCCGCGGGTGGAGTGCGCGATGCGTTGCCAGAAGAATCCCCCGATGCCATTGGGCCGGTTCTCCAGGATGTGCAACCCCTCGCGGTCGGCGAGGGCGTCGCTGTCGGAGTAGAAACCGCTCGCCAGGTAGAGCAGGCCCCCGGCGTTGAACTCCCCGCCCTGCATGGTGGTGAGGTCCAGCGCGGCGCCCTGCTCGTTGCGCATCGGCTCGGCGGGGAGGGCGGTCAGGAGGATGTTGCCGGTGGCCTGGAAGTGAGCCCAGTTGAGCGCGTACCGCGTGAGGATCGTCGTGTGCTGGGGCGATGAGTAGATCGTGCCCGCGGCGTCCACCGCGCACCAGCCCGCGTCGCCCGCTTGCGAGGGGAGGGCGAAGTGCGTCATGTAGTTCATGGTGGAGCCGTGAAAGATCGCGATGGTGCCGGGGCGGCCGGGGCCTTCGAGGGGCACGAGAAGGTAGTCGGTGCCGTTGAACTTGTAGACGACGGGGTCGCCGGTGTGGTCGAACCCCGCGAGGGCCTGGTAGAAGGTGAGGGCGCGGCGGAGGACGCCGGGAGACGTGGGCTGGACGGTGCGGAGGTCCTGGCCCACGGGGATCTTCCAGAGGTACTCGGTCTGAGTGATGAACCAGTGATTGTCGTCGTGCGCGATGCCCTGGGTGTCGTTGCTCCAGCTGGTCTCCTGCTGGGGGTAGCCGGCGACGTAGAGCTGGTAGAGGTTGGCTGTGGTCTGCGCCGCGGCCCGGGGGGAGAGCAGCGCGGCGGCTGCGAGGGCAAGGAGTGCGTGGGAGATCGAAAGGATCGTGCGGGTCATGGGGCAAGCTCCGTGAAGTGGCAGGGGTTCGGGGCTGAACAGGGTGCCGAGGTCCGAGCGACGCCGCCCAACTCAGTCGACGGGAAGGCTTCCAGTCTCTAGCCGCCGATCCGCGTCACGCCACCCTCCGCGGTCAGCCGCACCCGGCGGTTGATGAACAGCGGCGCGGGGTACGACCCGGCGCGGATGCGGATCTCCGCGCCCTCCCAGGTGCGACTAAGCGCCGCGCCGATAGTTGTGAACGGGCACTGGGGCGTGCCCGTCTGGCACCCGCCCCAGGCGCGGTTGACACTGATGGCCCGGGTGTAGTGCTTGAAGTCGACCCGCTCAAAAAAGCCCTCGCCCACGAGCACGTGCAGTTGCCCGCGGATGCCCGGGGCGCGCCCGTCGTCCAAGTCCCACAGGGTCAGTCCCTGAGGCTGTTCTTCGGTGTCGCCGCCGGGGTTGTAGTAGAGGTCAAAGAGCTCGCCCACGACGCCGCGGCCCGAGTGCCGAACGCGGCGGAAGTTGCCGGTGTCCAGGACATGGAGCCCCTCGCGGTCGGCCGTGTCGTTGCTGTCGTCGAAGCGCCCGCTGCTGAGGTAGAGGAGTTGATCCCCGTGTGCAAAGTCCCCGCCCTGCATGTGACCCGGCACGAGCGGCTGGTTGTTCTCGTCGAACATGGGTATCGTCCGGTTGAAGGTGATCGTCACCGGGTTGAGGTTGGCAAGCGAGGTCCAGTCTACGTTGTACACGCGGAGACCCCGCTGCGACGGTTCGGACAGCGCGATGTCCGTCCGCGAAGTGAAGAGCTCTCCCGCGTCACTGACCGCGACCCACGGCGCATCCCCGCACTGACCGGGCAGGGTGACGTGCCCGAGATACGCGAGCGTATCGCAGCGGAAGAAGGCGATGGCCGCGGCAGGGGAGAGACAGTTGTCAAAGCGCGACACGGGGACGATCAGGTAATCCACTCCGTTGACACGGTAGACATCGGGGTCCCCGAAGTCGGTGTAGCCGAAGAGTGGATGGACATTGCTCACCAGCAGCGTTGTCACGCCCAGCGTGGTCGGCGTGATGGTCGCGAGGTCAAAGCCGACCGGCACCTTCCAGATAGCACGGAACGCCAACGTGTCCGGCACCCTTGAGACGGTGAAGTACCAGTGGGCGTCGTCGTGAGCGACGCCCTCGACGCGGTTGCTCCATTGGGTGTGCGCGATGGGGTATCCGCCGCGGAACAGGTAGTGCGCTTCGTAGTTCTGCCCGAGGGCGGTCCGGGGCAGCAGAGCGACTAAGCAGACGAGGGCGATGAGCGTGCTCCGGACCATGACGAGCCTCCGTTACTGCAGGTTGACGAGAACCAGGACCATGCCGCGCTGCCCGGCGGGGAGGGGCTCCATGGCCTTACCGATGACGGCGCCATGGGCGCGGGCGTGGTCGGAGGCCTTCATCGCGTGGCCGGGGGTGTCGGAGGTGGTGAGGAGGTCGCCGGGCTCGATGGCGCCGTTGATGGTGTCGCAGTGGACGTACACGCGGCCGGAGAGGGCGATGGCGGGGGCTTCGGCGTGGCCGGGGAGGTTTCCCAGGACCGCGCCCACGGCAAAGTTGTTGCCACCGCTGACAACGCCCGCAACACGGCGGTTGTAGGAGCCGCGGGAGAGGCAGAGCTTGCCGACGTTGTCACGATCGATGGCAACGACCATGCCGGGCTCGAGCGACTCGCTGGCAGGGAACTTCTCGGCCAGGTCGGCGCCGGTGATCTCCAGGATTGGAACCCGAACCACGCCGCCGGCGCCGGGGCTCAGCACGATGTTGCCGCCGGAGCGCGCGTTGACGATCGAGAAGTGGGCGCTGCCAGGGGTGCCGTAGCCGACCCATGCGGTCTCCACGGGCGTGCTGTTCCAGAAGCCCAGGTACCCCGACTGCGTGGAGTTTGGCCCCGAGTCCTGCAGGATCATGACCGGCTCCTCGCGGAGCACGTGTACGGGCATGACGGGGGCGGGGTGGCCGACGCCGAGGTTGCCCCCGTCCAGCTGAAAGGTGGAGCTCTGGCCGCCGACGCCGATAACGGCGGAGGTCGCAGAGGTGTTGTTGCCGCTATGGATGATGATGCTCTTAGCGCCCGTGGTATTGGTCTCGCGGAAGAAGCGGACGTGGGCGTTCTGCGTGCCCGTGAGAGACATGGGGTTAATGTCCAGCAGCGACACGCCGGTGTTGGCGACGTTGTTGAGCCGCATCTGTCCGGGCTGGAGCGCCTCCAGGAGCGCAAAGGCGGAGGGGTCGCTGTCGTCCTGAAGACGGAGGGCCGCGGCGTTGCCGAAGGCGTGCAGGGAGCTGAGCGGCGTGGTCGTGCCCAGTCCGACGTTGCCGACGTTGTCCACGAAAACCGCATTCACGGGCGAGCCGTCCGCGGCGTCCAGAGCGAAGGCGGACTTGGCGTGGGTCGCCAGGGGCGCGGCGGTGAGCGGCTGGCGCGGCGCGAGGGTGGAGAAGCCGGTCGTGGTCGCGCACGTGAGTCCGGTGTCAGGCCGCAGCTCGATCTGGAGGAACCGCGCATTGGGCGTGGCAAACTGCTGGCCGAAGTCGATAGTCGTGGTGAAGACGCCGCCGGTCACGGCGACGTTGTCCACGCACTGAATCGTGCCGACCTGCGTCCCGCCCGACGCGGCCGTGAAGAGTGTGAAGCGGAGGTCGAACGTGCCCTCCAACGGCTGGCCGCTGTTCTTCAGCTGGCCCTGGTAAGTGAACGCGGTGGACTGGCCCAAGGCGGTCCCGGCGGTCGTGAGGGCGAGGGCGAGGAGGATGTTGCGGACGGTGCAGATGAACATGACGGGGCTCCAGCAGTGTGCGGTGAATGTGAATCGGGACAGAACGCGGGGAAATAGAGGCGGGAGGCGACGCATCGCGATGAGTGGGCGGCGGAGGTGTTGCGAGAGAGGCGACCGCGCACCACGGCGAGTTACCGCGGCCCGATGGCGACGAAATCGAAGCCCAGATCAATGAGCGAGCCGCTCGAGTTCACGACCCGGACCTGAAAACCGGTGGAACTCGCGGAGTGGGCCCACGCGGTCATCATGACGGAGAAGTTGGGCGAAGGATTCCCCCCCACCACGACCGCGGGCAACGACGTGAAGGACGGCGCGAACGTGATGGTGTACTGGCCCACGCCATTGCGTGTGGACGTGAAGCCCGCGCCAATGCGGACTGATCCCGCGGCGCTGATCGAGCCGCGCACCAGCCGCAAGCTCTCCTCAGCGACGGTCACACGTGGCCCCGCCGCGCCCAGCCGCACATCACCCGAAGCGCCGGGGTCGAGCACGATGTCGCCCCCGCTGCGCCCGTTGAACATCGTCATGTGCGGGCTGCCGGGCGTGCCGAATCCCATCCACGCCGTCTCGACGCCGCTCGCGTTCCAGAAGCCGACGTAGCCGGACTGTGTGGTAGCGGTGCCGGAGTCCTGCAGGACGAGCACCGGCTCCTGGTTGCGCACGTGGAGCGGTGTAACTGGTGAGACCGTGCCGATGCCGACGTTCCCGCCATCGAGTTGAAAGGCGCTGGAGGTGCCCCCCACGCCGATCAGGGCCGAGACGGCGCCGGTGTTGTTGCCGCTGTGCAGGATGAGGCTCTTGATGCCGGTGGTGTTCGTTTCCCGGAAGAGGCGCACGTGGGCGTTGCCGGTGCCGGTGAGGGACAAGGGGTTGAGGTCGAGCAGGGAGGTGCTGGCGCTGGCCGTGTTGTTGAGGCGGGCCTGCCCGGGCTGGAAGGCATCGAGCAGCACGAAGCTGGCTGGATCGCCGTCATCCTCAAGCCGCAGGGCCGCGCCGTCCCCCACGGCGTGGACAAGGGCAGTGGGCATTTGCGTGCCGATGCCGACCTTGCCGCCGATGTCCACGATCACCGCGCTGGCGGGGGAGCCGTCGGCCGCGTTGAGTGCGAATGCGGAGAGGGCGTGGTTGGCCATCGGTGCGGCGGTCAGGGCTTGGCGCGGGGAGAGCAGGACGTAGGAGAACTGATCGCTGCACGGCTGACCGATGTCGGGGCGGACGCTGATCTCGAGGTGGCGGTTTGCGGGCGTGGCCGTGCCGAACTGCTGGCCGAAGTCGAGCTCGACGGTGAAGAGGCCGTCCGTGACGGTCACGTTGTCGGCGCACAGCGTCGCGCCGAGTTGCGTGCCACTCGTGGGCGCGTCGAAAAGGCTGAACCGCAGGTCGTGGAGGCCGGAGGCGGGCTGACCCGCGTTCTTGAGCTGGCCTTGATAGGTGAAGGCGGTGGACTGGGCTTGGGCGGCGGCGGTCAGGCAGATCGCCAGAAAGGCGGCATTGCGGAGGGGCATGGGTGGCGCTCCAAAGGCCGGGGTCACCGGCCGTAGCTCCAAGCGGGAGCCCCGGGATTGAGCGCCAGGATTGATTGTAAATTTCAGACACCCCAGGTGGCGGACTGATCACTTGGGGGCGGGCTCCGCCAGGAACTGCTGGCGGTGGGTGCGCCACGTCTCGGCCAAAGCTTCTCGCGCGGGGCTGGGCGCGAGACGAGCAGCAATCTCACAGGCAGCGACGACGTGATCGAGCGACCTGCCCACCACCTTCCGGCGGGCTCGTGCGCCGATGCCTTCTTTAACGTTGAGCAGGCGCTCGGCGGAGGTGCTGATTAGCGCCGCCGATTCATCCAATCGCCGCGTCTGCTCCGCTGGGTCGGGCGTTGTCTCGGCAAGCTTTGCCAGTGTCGCGGCCAGCAGGCATCCGGAGGCGCCCCGCATCCACCAGAGGCGCGATCCATCCTTCAGCGTGACCTCGGAGTCCTTGAGCGCCTGACGCAGCACCGGCTCAGCCTCACCCCACTTCTCCTGGTGGGCGAGACACACGGCGTACTGGTACCGCGCGAACACATAGTCGGGCTCTCCCGCAGGCATCGCCTTCGCCGACGCCTCGCACACCTCACGGAAGAGCGGCTCGGCCTCTTCATAGTTTCCCGAGTCGATCAGCACGGCCCCGAGCTTGCGGGCACCGGCCACGATGCGCTCGTGCCCCGGCTTGAGGATTGAACGCCGAATAGCCACCACTTCACGCCCCGCGGCAATCGCCTCAGTCGACCGGTCCAGCGCCATCAGGATCATCGAGTAGGAGTCCAAAGCATCGGCAAGCTTGAGATGCCGGTCCCCATAGAGCCGCCGGGCCAGCGTGACCTCCTCCAGGGATGTCTTCTCCGCGGCCGCATACTCACGCTGCGCATGCTGGAAAACCGCCAGCGCGCTCAGCATGTCGACCCGGTCAGGCTCTGCCCCCCGCTGTCGGAGCAGCTCAAGAGACTGCGCGTACACGGCCTGCGCCTCCGCCCGCTTCCCAGAGTTCCACAAGATCACGGCCAGGTTGTGGGTCGCGGTGACGGCCGGGCGGCTGTCGCTCAGACCTTTCGCCTCAAGCTCTGACAGCACGCGCCTCAGGCCCGACTCGGCCTTCTCTAACTGACCCGAGCGGGCGTCCATATCGGCCTCGCTGACGAGGGCAGACGCTCCCACCTTCAGGCCCTGGTCGCCCAACCCCGCCGCGACGGTCCTTCCGAGCACGAAGAGCTCGCGGGCCTCCGGGAGTATGCCCCGCTTGCGCAGAAGGTCTGCGAGGGCAATCGCGCTCTGAGCGTGCTCCAAACTCCCGGCCCCGAACTCCTCGCCCGTGAGGCGGTGGTAAAGGCGGTACATCCGCTCAGCCGGCTCGAGGAGGTTGAGCTCTTCGTAGGTTTCCGCGATTGCCTTCGCGAGCATCGCGACGACGCGGGGCTCTTGGGTGGTGTTTCCCGATTCGAGGTCGGCAGCGGCGGCGTCCATCACTTCGCGGACGGTCACGTCGGTCCGGCCTTGTTCCTTCGCCCGATCGGCCCGGCCGATCATCGTGGTCATCAGGTCGTTCACGGCCGCGGCCACCCGTGCGCTGGCCCGGGCTTCCTCGGCCTGCGCATCGGCCCGAGCGGCCTCTTCCGTTGCCCTCCGAGAGTTATCGACCGCTTGCCGGGCATTCTTCTGGGCCTCGGCCCGCGCCGCACTGGCGTTAATAAGCCCGATCGTGGTGCCGATGACGCCCAGCAGAAGCGACGCGAGGACGAGACTCGCCGCGAGGGTCGCGAGCCGGTTCCGCGAGATGAACTTCCGCAGTCGGTACACCTTGCTCGGCGGCGCTGCGGTTACGGGCTCCCCGGCGAGATGCCGCTGGACATCCGCGGCTAAGGCCTCGACGGTGTCATACCGGCGTGCCCGGTCCTTCTCCAGGCAGCGCATGACGATCCAGTCCAGGTCGCCGCGGACCAGCGCGGTGAGCCGAGCCGACTCGGCTCGGCGCTGATGGGCGACCTCCGCGAGCATGCCCGAATGGGACAATCGGGTCGAAGGTTTCGGCGGCTCAACCTCGCGGATGATCCGCTGGATCTCGCCATATGCCGCCAATCGCAGTTCCCTAGGGTCAAACGGCGTCGCGCCGGTAAGCAGCTCGTAGAGCAGAACCCCGAGGCTGTACACGTCTGTCCGTGTGTCGGCGCCCGACGAGCCCTCCGCCTGCTCGGGCGACATGTACTCAGGCGTACCCAGAAACTGACGCTGCTCGGTAAAGATCGTTTTCTCGGTCAGGCTGCGCTGCGTGGCCTTCGCAATACCAAAGTCGATGACCTTGACGTGAGGCTTCCCATCTTCGGTGGTAACCAGCACGTTACCCGGCTTGATGTCCCGGTGGATCACGCCCTTGGAGTGGGCGTGCTGCACGGCGCGGCAGACCTGCGAAAATACGCTCAGTCGCTCCGGGATGCTGAGGTTGTGCTTGTCGCAGTAGGCAGTGATCGGCTCACCCGCCACCAGCTCCATCACGAAGTACGGCCGCCCCGATTCGGTCGCGCCGGCATCGAACACGCGCGCGATGTTCGCGTGGTCCATCATCGCAAGGGCCTGCCGCTCGGCCTCAAACCGCGCGATCACCGCGCTCGTGTCCATGCCGAGCTTGATGATCTTGACCGCCACCCGCCTCCGTACGGGTTCGGTCTGCTCGGCGACATAGACCGTGCCGAAGCCACCCTGGCCGATCTGCTCAATAAGGCGGTAGTTCCCGATGCTCGTGCCGACGAGATCGCCGACGCGTCCCGTCTCCGGTGCCGCACCGGCCGCCGTCGGCGCGCCCAGAAACCCCGGCCGGCTCGCAAGGGCCCCGAGCAGCGACTGGACTTCCCTCCGCAGCGCCGCGTCTCCGCCGCACTCCCGCTCAAGAAACGCGGCCACCTGCTCGGCTGGTAGTTCCGACGCTTCCGCAAAAATCTGCCGCACTCTGGCCCGATCGAGCATGGATCATTCCGATGTTGGAACTTCCCGCGAAAGCCACGCCCGGGCGTAGGCCCAGAGCCGATCAACCTGCCGCGGCGATATCGAAAGCGCTTCCGCCGTAGCCTCCCCGCTCAGCCCGGCGAAGAAGCGCAGACGTACAACCGCCGCGACCTCCGGTTCCGCCTCCTCCAAGCGTCGCAGGGCCTGGTCGAGCGCCAGGATTTGGTCCGGATCACGCTGCTCGGCCAAGTCCACGACCGACAGCAACTCACCCGACGGCGGCCGCCGCTTCGCCGCCCCCTTGGCCCGCGCGTGATCGATCAGGATGCGCCGCATCGCCTCAGCCGCGGTCGCGAAAAAGTGAGCCCGATCCCGGAATGGCAATCGCCGATCCTGACCGATCCGCAAGTAGGCTTCGTGAACAAGTGCCGTGGCCTGAAGCGTGTGCCCACTGTTCTCAGACCCCATCCGCTGCTGGGCGATCGCCCGAAGCTGGTCGTACACGAGCGGAAGAAGATTGTCGGAGCCGGGGCTCTCGGTGCGCACGGCCTTTGGCTGACCGGCGTCATCGGGCTGTGAGACGGTCGAGGACACAGGTCCATCGTACTCGATCCGCGGAGGATTGCGGAGTGGAGTCCTCCCTTCTGCTCCTACTCAGCCTTGTACCGGTAGTACACCTCGAGGCTCAGCGTGCAGATCGCCGTCTGGTACACCCGCCCGCCCAGGCGCGACCACTCGTCCGTCGTGTCCCAGCTCCCCGCGCTCGCCCCCTCCTTCCGCTGGTTCGCGAGCAGCTCCTTCACGATCTGTTCATTCCACTGTTTCCACGCCTCGCCCTGGTGCTGGAACAGCGCGAGCGTCGCGTAGTACCACGAGTACGTGGACGCCCCCTCCCGCCACACCGGGGGCGAGCCCAGCACGAACCGCGCCGACTGCTCCATCATCCGCTCCTCGCGCGTGTGCCCTAGCAGCTGCTGCACGAACATCGCCTCCGCGGTCATCGCCGCGCTCGCCGGGCCCCCCTTCGTGTACGCGTACCGCCCCGGTGCCGCCGGATCCTGCACGTGCGCCAGCCACTGCCGCGCCCCGTCAAAGGTGGTCGTCGGCACCTCAAACCCCGCCCGCCGGGCACTCTCCACCGTGAACACGAGCCATCCGATCACCGACGTGTCCCGGTCATCGCCCCGCCCCGCCTTATTCGCCCGCACCAGCACAAACTCCACCGCCCGCCGCGCCGGTTCCGCCAGCGCCGCGTCCCGCGTCATCGCGTACGCCTCGCACAGCGCCACCGCCGCGACCGTCTGCCCGTACATTGTCTCGCCCCGCCGCAGGTCCCCATCCGACGCCTGCCGCTTGACAAGCCAAGCGATCCCCCGCGAGACCGCGTCCCGGTACGGCCCCTCCTGCTGGTGCGTGTGCCCCGCGCCGAGGTAGCACAGCAGCGCGAGCCCCGTCATCGCTGTGTCCGCCTTCACCTCCGCCGCGCCCGAGCACTGCGTGCATCGGTCATCAAAGTGCTCCGCGCTCCAGTACCCCGCCGCGGCCTGGTGCCGCTGCATCCACTCCAGCGCCAGCCCCACGGCCCTCTCCGTCTCCGCACTCCCACCCATCCGCTTTACCAAATCCGCCCGCGACTCCGGCGCCCGCTGCGCGAACGTCTCCACCGGCACGGGAATCCCGACGGGGATGACATCCTCTCGCCCGGTCGCCGCCAGTTCACTTATCCGTGACTTCGACGAACCCGCCACCGACCCTGGATCACGCCGGGTCGTCGCGACTGGCGCTGCCATTGGCCCCATCGCCGAACCCGCGGCCGATCTCTGTCCCGGATTCACCACAACCGCGGCAGGCGTACCCACCGTTCCCGTCGCAATCCCGACAGGAGCCGGGGCAAATCCCACGTCCGGGCCGCTGTGCGGAGTCGTCGAAGGTTCCTGCCCGCTCTTCGCCGCAGTCCGAGCGAGCGCAGGAACCGCAGAGTCCAGCCCCGCCCTTGAGTTGTTCGCAGCCCCATTGCCAGGCGCTGCGAGCGGCCGGATGGACGCCACCGCGCCAGTGTTCGTATCGGAAGTGCCCGTCAATCGCGAGTCCGTCAATGCAGACGCACCCGCGCCGCGCCCTTCACTCTGCAGCTTTGGCAACGCCGCATCGAACGCGGCCGAGGACACGCCACCATTGACCAACGGCGCGGGTGCCCGGCTCACCCCTTCGCCTGCCAGTGCCGCGTCGCCAACACCCCTCGTCGCTTCCGCTTTCGCCGCGTGCTGCTGTCTCACTTGCGGAAGGGAGGCGACCAAGCCACTCTCAGTCGCGCGAGCGGGCACGCTCGTGACCCGTTTTCCACCACCCGTCCCGACAAACTCCGCAGACGCCATCGGCGCGATCACCGGCGGCATCAGCCCCGTGCCCGTCACCTCGCGAGCCGGCAGATCAACCTGAGCCACCGACCCGCTCGCGGCACCAAGGGTTACCGCCGGCGCCTTCTGCCCCGTTCCCGCGTCAGCAACGACCGTGCTCGGCCCCGCGGCCTCCGTCGTCACCGCTGCCCGTTCGCTTCCTGGAACCGCCGCCACCGTGCCCGCATCCGATGTCGCCTGCGGCAAGCTGTCCGCCCGCGTCGCAGTAGCATTGGTCAAGGAAGTCCGCCCCGGGTCCCGGTTTGATGGCGCCACCACCGGAGGCGGCACGTTGTCGCCCGTAATGGCCCTTGCCGGCAAGTCAAGCCGCGAGACCTCCTGAGCCGCACTCCCAATCTCGACCGCGGGTGTCTTCGCAGTTCCCAGATCGGCCACGACGCCCGTCGGCACAGCCTCGGCCGCAACTGCCACCCGCTCGCTCGACTGGGGAACCGCTGATGCGAGGTCTCTCGCCTCCCTGGGCAAGTCCGCGGCCGCAATCGATGATCGCGCGGCTCCGCTATGTCCGCGCTCCATCACCGCGTTCGACGGAATCATCACCGGTGGCAACGTTTCACCAACCGACAGGTCCGGCAACGCCGCCATCAGCGGCACTGACTCCACCGCCCCACCGATCGGCGCAACCACATACGGCTCCACGCTCGGCAAAGCCGCTGGAGCCTCAGTGCTCCCCCCACGCACCTGCGAGTAGATCGCCCCACTCGCCGCCCCCGACGACAGGATCACCCGCGTGCCCCCGCCCTCCTTAGCAATCAGGTCAATCACCCCCGACCCCACCTTCCACACCGTCAGCGCCGACGCGATCCCCGCATGCACGATCAGAGACAGCAGCAGGCACTGCGCCAGCAGACTCAGCCGCGCAAACCGCGTCCGCCACCGCGCGTCCCGCAGCAGCCGATAGAACAACACCAGCGGCACGAGCGCGAGCAATAACAGCAGCAGCCAGGGCCACAGCTTCCCCCACCCTGCCCACACACGGCTCTCCTGCCGCTGAACCTCCCGGTACACCTCCCGCGACACCGACGTCCACAGCGTGTACCGCCCGTCATGCGGCGCAACCTGCGCGTTCGCCCCCTCACCCGCACTCGCCGCGGCCGCCCCGACCGCCGCAGCCTCCACCGGGCGATCCGAACTGAACGTCAACCGGAACCCATCCGAACTCAGCGCCGGGTCCAGGTCGTTGAACCCCGAGTTGATGCTCTCACCCAGGTTCTCGATCGTGCCCGCGATCCCACTTTCACCAGCGCCCCCGCGCCCCAATCCGCTCAACCGAGTGCGGTACACGTCGAAACCGCCCCATCCCCCTGCGCGATCCGACGCGAAGTACAGAAAGTCGCCCGCTGGGCTGATCGCCGGAGCGCCCTCATCCGCCCCCGTATTCAGCGCCACCACCGGCGCGGCCTCCTCCCCCGCAGATCCCTCCCCCATCCCCGCCGAGTACAGGTCATAGTCATGCCGAGTGCGCTGCTCGCGAACCGTCGCCGTCCACGCCTCCCCCGACGTCACCACCTCCCCATCCCGCGGCCTATTCGACGAGAAGTACAACCGCCCGCCCTCAGGTGTCAGCGCCGGCCCATACTCATTGAACCGCGAGTTGACCGTGGGCCCCAGGTTCGTCGGCGCTCCCCATCCGCCCTCATCCTTACGCGACACCCACAGGTCATACCCCCCAAGCCCGCCCGCCCGGTCCGAATAGAAGTACAGCGCACTCCCATCCCGCGCGAGCTCCGGCCCGAGCTCATCCTTCTCCGTATTGATCGCCGCAACCGGCTCCGGCGCACCCCACCCCGCCGGCGTCCAGCGTGCCGTATACAAGTCGGCATTCGCCCCCGGCCGATTCCGCACGAACACGACCATCGTCCCATCCGCGCTGTACCGCGGCTCGTACTCATCCGCCGTCGCAGCGCCTCCAAGATCGCCCCCGCCGACAGGATCACCGCCCTTCAGCGGCACCGCGGGCTTCCACAGGATCTCCCGCAGCGGAGCCCCCTCCGCCGCCACCCGGATCGCCGCCCCATCCGTCCACCAGCTCGTCGACCCCGGACGCGCGATAACCGCCACCAACGCGGCCGCCGCAAGAACGCCCGCTCCAACCGCGATCGTGGTGTTTCCGGGCCGCTTCATGCGATTGCTCCGCTCCCCATCACTCACATCCACCCACCACGACTCAGTTCAGCGGGATCGTCTCGAGGTACGGCTGCTGCACGCCCGCGCCCTTGCACGCGTCCAGCACCGCCGCGATGCTCGCGTACGACGCGGCCCGGTCCCCGCGCACGCTCACCTTCTGCTCCGGGTTGGCCGCGACCGCCCCGCGGATGATCCCGCCCAGGTTCTCTGCCGTGACACGCTTCCCAGCGACCTCAATGCCGCCATCCGCGTGTACGTTCACGATCACCTCGCGCATCGACATCGAGATCGGCCCCGAGGACGCCGCGTGCGGCAGCGCGATGCTCATCTCCCGTTCTGCCTGCGCCATGCTGGTCGCAATCAGAAAGAAGATCAGCAGGTTGAAAAGCACATCCACCATCGGCACAAAGTCAATGTGAAGGTCCGACCCCTCTCCCGCATTCCTGATCAGCATGCGTCAACTCCTCCCGCTCAGGACACCGCCGGCACCAGCTCCGGGCCCCGCTCCGCCGCAACCACGGCCTCCACCGGCACCGCCTCCACCTTCTCCTGCGGGTCCGCCTCCAGCCACAGCGTCGCCGCGCTATCCAGCGCTGTCGCGGCCGCATCGATCCGCCCCATGATGATGTGGAAGGCGAGCAGAGTGGGAATCGCGATGACGAGCCCACCCGCCGTCGCCGTCCACGCCTCATGAATGCCCTGCGCCAGCCGCTCCGTCTTCCCCAGCGAATCCCCCGACGCCGCGATCGTCGTGAATGTCCGGATCATCCCAAACACCGTCCCCAGCAGCCCCAGCATCGTCGCCACCTGCGGCAGCGCCGACAGCAGCCGCATCCGAAGCCGCAGTTTCCGCACCTCCCGCTCGCCCGCCTCCGAGATCGCCTTCTCCTGGATCAGCCGGTTCTGGTGCTGCGTCCGGATCGCGGCCAGAATCACCGCCGCCAGCGGACTCGCCTCCGCCTGGCACCGCGCCAGCGCCTGCCGCGGCTGATGCCGCAGCGACGTCAACGCCTCCAGCAACCCCCGCGGCACCACCCGCGACCGCCGCGTCATGATCAGCCGCTCCACGACGATCGTCATCGCCACCAGCGAGCAAATCCCCAGCGGCACCATGAACCATCCGCCCTTGAGCACCATGTCCCACATCGTGGACACAAACGATCCCGAAGCGGGTGCGCTCTGTGCGAGCACCGGTGCGGTCATCATCCACGCAGAGTCAAACATCGCTGTCCTTTCCGAAAAGTCGTACGAAGGGCCGGTGTCCGCAGCCGCGCACGTGTCTTCTCAGCCCCATCGGGCTCATCAAACACCGCCATCAGCCACCATCTGCAGGAGCAGTGGGGGACCCCGCCGTCCCCCGCCCAGGCACCGCCGCCGGCACGCTCGCCTGCTTCCGCTCCCCCGCCAACTTCGCCCACCGCGTCTCCGGGAATCGTTTGATCAAGTCCTCAAACTGCGCGGCCGCATCCTCCCCCCGCCCCGCCTCCTCCAGACACCGCCCCGCCTCATACAACGCCGCCGCGCTCCACTCCGGGTACGCATAAAGAACGTCCGTCTTGAGAAACTCCGTCACCGCCGCTTCCAGCTTCTTCTGTGCATAGAGGCACTCACCGATCTGGAACTGCGCCCGCGCCGCCGTCGCGCCATCATGCCGCGCCACCACCTCGCGGTACGCCTCGATCGCAGGCTCGTACCGCCCCTGGTTCTCCCGCGCCCACCCCTGCCCGAACCGAGCCTGAAACCACAGCGGCGAATCCGACGCCTTCTCGAGAAACCCCGTGAACGCCCGCTCGCTCTTGCCCCACTCCTGGCACGCCCCCCACGCATCGCCCAGCCGCAGCTCCGCGCTCGCCCTCACCTCCGCGCCCTCACTCTCCGCGGCGAGCTCCAGCTCCTTCGCCGCCTCCCGCGCATCCCCACTCGCCAGCAACGCCTCGCCGCGCACCAGCCGCGCCGCCCCCATCAACGAACTCTTCGGGAACGCCTCACCGAACTTCGCCAGCGCTCCCGCCGCCTCCTTCGCCCGCCCCATCTGCAGCAGGCACGACCCACGCAAGTACGTCCCGCGCTCTCGAATCACCGCGGCGTCCCCCGCCGCCAGCGACTCGGTCGCCCCAAGGCACTGGTCCAGCAGCCCCAGCGCCGCCTCCAGCCGCCCCGCCTTCAACTCCATCTGCGCCAGGTCCAGCCGTGCATACGCCCCCATTCGCGAAGGCGCATCCTTCACCAACCCCCCCAGCACCGCCCCCGCCTCCGCATCCTTCTTAAGCGCCCGCAGCCCCAGCGCCAGCTCATACCCCGCGCTCGCCTTGGTCTCCGCATCCAGCCCCGCCGCTCGAGCCACCGTCCGCAGCTCCGTCACCGCCTCCTCATGCCGCCCCACGCGATTCATCGCGATGGCCCGCAGCGCCCGCGCCTTCTCCACATCCTTCACCGCCCCCGACTCCACATACGCCGTGAACGCCGCCACCGCCTCTTCATACTTCTCCGCCGCCACATACGCGTTCCCAAGCTCCAGCTTCGACGCCCCCGCGCCCTCCATCGACAACCCCGCCAGCAATCCCGCGGCCTCTTCATGCCGCCCCTGCTTCGACGCAATCGCCGCCAGATGCCGCCGCGCATGCACCCGCAGCGAGTCACCAGCTTCGCCTTCCTCAGCCCCAACCACCCACTCCAGCTCCCCCTTCGCCTCATCCAGCCGCCCCAACTGCAACAAGCACTGCCCGCGCTCAAACCGCGCCTGCCGTGCCTGCGCAGACCCCGCCCAGATCGG
>Ga0208492_1000628_pt1 | contig 27909 bp, 22 predicted proteins | sample Subbioar_CSW14AB_FD_184820 | JGI IMG/M metagenome (GOLD analysis project Ga0208492, IMG submission 184820) | Serpentinite rock and fluid subsurface biosphere microbial communities from McLaughlin Reserve, California, USA - CR12Mar_CSW14AB (SPAdes) | ecosystem: Environmental > Terrestrial > Deep... | reverse complement strand
ACTTTAGCATAATGGTCTACCTTAGTGCTTATAGATAAATTCGCTAATAATCCCTGAGGTATAACCTCCAGCAATTGATTTATTCCGACTTTGTGATCTCTGAATACAGCCATAATAGTGATTAGTACCCATAAAAATGATAAAATCACAGCCTGTCTATTTGATATTCAGACTTTTATACTAACAAACCAAAGTGAGGAAAATAAAAAGTCGGAAGAAAAATCTTCCGACCATGACTGGGATTTATTCTTGCCTTTTTCTTTTTTTATCAGCGGAGAGACAGTAATTTTACGCCAAAAAATAAACTATGCCTTTATTAACTGCTTCCAATGAAAAAGCGCTCAAAATAACATTTTATATTACCACGGTTGCGGTGTGCGCGCTTGTAACCGTTCTAAACCAAAAATGGATCCCGCACCCGGATGTATTTCCTGATTTTATTTACAAGCTGCCCACGCTGAATGCTCTTCTGAATGGTACCTGCAGCATGCTGCTGCTGTTTTCTTTATGGGCCATTAAAAGGAGGGACATTGATCTTCATAAAAAGCTAAACCTAACCGCTTTTGTGTTAAGCACTTTGTTTTTGATCAGTTATGTTACCGCGCATTATTTTATTCCTGATACAAAATACGGGGATGTTGACCACGACGGAGTGATGAGCGTGGCAGAGAGTGCGGCGGTGAGCGGGATCAAGCCTGTTTATATTATTATTCTTTTGTCGCATATTTTTTTAGCGATCGTTGTGCTTCCAATGGTGCTGCTTTCGTTTTATTACGGGCTTACCGATCAGCGTGAAAAACATAAGAAGCTAACCCGGTTCAGCTACCCGATCTGGTTATATGTTACGGTGACCGGTGTAGTGGTTTATCTTATGATCTCGCCTTATTATAGTTATTAAGTACCGGAAGACTTCAGCGGGTTATATTTATTTACATGAGTATTTTTTTTAAACGTTTTTACTTTCTCATAGGCCTTTTGCCATTTCTTCTTTCGGCGCAGCAGGAAAGGGTAATCGATAGTCTTGAAGCGCTTTTAAAATCTGCAAAGTCGGATACAAACTACGTTTTATTGCTGAACAATATTGGTGTAAAATATCAGAACAACGCTAAATATGATAGGTCGCTGGAGTATGCCAGGTCTGCATTAAAATTGGCTGAAAAGCTAAACTATCCGAGAGGTATTGCAGATGTGTACAACGACATGGCGAACACCCATTACCTTAAAGGTGATTATCAAAAGGCCATCGCATGCCACCAGCCGGCCATAAAGATCAGGCTTCAGTTAAACCAGCAAAAAAAGCTGGCCAGGAGCTACAACAATGCCGGATCCTGCTATGAGCGCATGGGCGATTATAAAAAAGCGCTGGAATATCATTTCGAATCCCTGAAGATAAAAGAAAGCCTCAACGATAGTATTGGGATCCTGAAGTCGTATAACAATATCGGGAACCTTAATCTTTCTCTTAAGAACTATAAAAAAGCGCTTGAGTTTTATACACGCTCCTACGAAATGGCGAAGAAAATAAATGATGAAGGGCAAATGGCAATGTCGATGGATAATATTGCCAGCGTGTATGACGAAACAGGAGAATACAGAAAAGCCCTGGACCATGAGTTGGCCTCTCAAAAAATTTCGCTAAGAATAAACGACAAGTACATGATCGGGGTTAATTACACCAACCTTGCGGGGATTTACGATAACCTGGAGCAGTTTGATCTTAGCCGCGAAAATTACCTAAAAGCGCTGGAAGTGTGGGAGGAATATGGGAACGAGGATGGAATCGCCAGTACCTGTATTAATCTTGGCCAGTATTATTACAAGATAAAGAAGGAATATAAAACTGCGGCGGCCTACCTGGAAAGAAGCCTGAAATACACCCAGCATAAAAGTATTGTTAGCGACACCTACATTTCACTTTCAGAGCTCTATGAAGCTATGGGAGATTATAAAAATGCTCAGCGTTATTCGGTTTTATATATCGCTGTGCAAAGAGAGCTGTATACCGAAAATCTGGCACAGCAAACGGCAGAAATACAAACTAAATACGAGACTGAAAAAAAGGAAAAAGAAAACCTCGAATTAAAAAGAAAAAACCAGGTTCAGCAATTAATCATTAAAAGTGAAACGGAAAAACGCAAGAATCAACTTATCGTGAGCGGTGGCCTGATTGTTTTTATAATTCTCTTAGGATGGCTTTTATATTACCGGAAGAAAATGAAGCAGGAAGCATTGCTGACATCGGAACTTGCCAAACAGGATAAGATACGCTTCAGGGCCATTATCGATGCTGAGGAAAAAGAGCGCTCACGTATTGCTCAGGATTTACATGATGGGCTTGGCCAGATGCTGGCAGCTTCGCGCATGCATGTAAGCGCGCTTAAAACATTTGTATCTGACAAAGAAAAAGAGTTTGCAGAGAAAGCCATTGCGATCCTGAATGACGCGTATAACGAAGTACGGAATATTTCTCACAACATGATGCCAAATGCGCTCATGAGACTCGGCCTTATACCAGCGATAAGGGAGCTTCTGGGGGATATTAACGCTACTAAGGCATTAACTATAGATTTCTCTACGAATGTGGAAAGCTCTTTGGGAAAATCCATGGACATTACGATTTACCGGATTGTGCAGGAGGTTTTGAACAACATGATGAAGCATGCAAAGGCGGATCACATCATTATGGAAATAAATAAAACAGGAGACAATTTAAATATCAGCATCAGCGACAACGGAATAGGCTTTGATACGAACCTGATCAATGAAAGCAAAGGATTAGGCTGGAAAGGCATTTATTCAAGGGTTTCTATGCTCGACGGGACCATTAAGCTCAACTCCATCCTGAAAGAAGGCACGATCATTTACATTAACCTGAAATTAAAAAAGGAGTAATAAAAAAGACAACGTAAAAAAGAGGCTGTCTCAAAAGCCAAAAATGGATGTCAGTTCGAGCGGAGTCGAGAACTGGATGCCTTGAAAATTGCCGCCTCTCGACTCCGCTCGAGATGACAGTTTTCAAGAATTAGGACTTTTGAGGCAGCACTTTATAGATCAGCTAACCAGGATTATTTATAGGACGGAAGATAAGCGAATTAAATTTCTAGTTTTGCGTATGAAAAATGTTTTTCTTTTTTTGCGGCTCATCCTGGTAATACCGGTTTTCTTAGCATGTGAAGATGTTGAAGAACACAAAGAAAAACAAAAAGCTACCTGGAGCCAGGATATTGCACCGATTGTATATAAAAATTGCACTCCCTGCCATCGCCCTGGCGAAAGCGGACCCTTTGACCTGCTGAATTATGCAGATGCGGTTAAAAAAGCAAAACTTATAAAGTTTGTAACGCAAACCCGTTATATGCCACCGTGGCCGGCAGATGCCGGCTATTCACACTTTATCGGCGAGAAAGTTTTAAGTGCTACAGAAGTAGGATATATCAAAACATGGGTGGACCTTGGAATGCCACGTGGCGACAGTTTAAAGGAACCTAAAGCCCCTCAATTTTATAATGGGTCATATTTTGGAAAACCCGATCTGGTGATCAGGCCACAACAAGCGGTTCCAATAAAAGGCAACGGCACCGATGTTTTTTTGATCATGAAGTATCCTTATGAAATTGAGAAGGACACCCTGATAGATTTTGTAGAGTTTGTTCCGGGTCAGCGTAAATTGATCCATCACGTTAACGGACATCTGATCAGCTATGATCCAAAGCGCCGGTTCAATTATATGACAGGTGAGTCTGTGCATTCGGATACCAGGGTTCAGCTAAATGAAGTTTATAGGGAAATGCATATCCCTTATACAGATAAAAAACAACCTGAATTCCCAACATTAACACCAAATACGGTTTATTATCTGCCAGGTTATGTTCCTCCTGCATATCCGAAGGAAGTGGGAGGATATCGCTTTAAAAAAAACGGAGCCTTTCTGCTTAATAATATCCATTACGGTCCAAGCAATAAAAATCTTTTGGATAGCAGTTATATTAATGTCTTTTATCGCAAAACGCCAATTGAAAGACGCGTAACCGAAACACAACTTGGAACTTTTGGTGTTTCTAAAATTGAACCTGAATTTGTGATTCCGCCTGAGCAAATAAAAACGTTTCATACGTTCATGACCATATCTACCCCGATCTCTGTGCTGTCAGTAAATCCACACATGCATTTAATTGGAAAAACCTTTTGGGCGTTTGCCTTAAAACAAAACGGCGATACTGTTCCGCTGATCAGGATCAACAAATGGGATTTCAGGTGGCAGTATTATTACACGTTCAAACACCCTGTTAAGCTGGAAGCAGGAACAACCATTCACGTTTATGGCACGTATGATAACACCAATAAAAACCCTAACAATCCGTTTCATCCGCCACGCACGATTACCCAAGGCAATGGCGTTGAAAGCATGAAGACCACGGAAGAAATGTTCCAGTTTATTTTTACCTACATGCCTTACAGAGAAGGTGATGAGAAGATTGATTTGGAGAGGAAGTAAGCCTATGGTTTTTAGTTATACAGAAGATCTCATGGCTTGGATCAACACTTGCCTGGCAGTATAGATGTAATATACTGGCAATATAGTGCCGATATACTGGTAATATGTCTGAATGAGCCATATTTAGTGGTTAAGAAAGACACTGGATTTCCTTTGCTATTCCTTTGACAGGCCAAATTAACGTGCTTATTTCTTCTGACTTCTTCCCTTTGCCACGGCTGGTGCTGTCCAGGGATCATCCGGCCAGGAGTGTTTCGGATAGCGGCGCTGCAATTCTTTTTTTACTTCAAAATATAAATTATTCCAAAAGCTTTTAAGATCGGAAGTAACTTGTACTGGCTTATAACCGGGAGACAAAAGGTGCAGCACCATTTTTGTTTTGCCGTTATTAAGAACGGGTGTATCACTTAAGCCGAAGACTTCCTGTAGTCGAACGGATAATACCGGGGTAGCGCCGTTTGGAAAGTACTGGATGTTTATTTTTGATCCGCTGGGCACTTCTATTTTTGCCGGTGCTAAAGCATTCAACGCTTGTTGTTTGTCCCAATCCAGGGAATGATACAGCGCCTCGCTGAGATCCAGTTTTTTCAGATCTTCGGCTTTCTTGACGTCTTTTAAGTAAGGGCCAAGCCAGACTTTGTTTTTGGCCAATAGCTTTTCGGTGCACACATCCGGCCAGTTTTCTTCCGGATTCCATTTAGCGAGACTCAAAATTCTATTTTGAAGCCGGATCATGTTTTCGTCAAAGGACAAAATGTTTTCTCCTTCTGTCCGGATCGCGTTAGAAATCGCTTCCGACACGTGTTCCGGGTTTGGCAATGAAAGTGGTTTGGATTGAAGCACAATACTTCCGATGCGAAGATCTTTCGTGGCGATCAAGCCACCTTTGCGTGTATCCCAGGTGATCACTTCCTGTTCTTTAACAAGTGATTTCAGATCTTTAGGATTCAAAGGCGCCGCTAAAAAGATCTTACCGAGCCCTTCACGCAGGTCCATGTGTGCAACGGCAAGCCAGGGCTCATGCGCGAGATCATCCTTGTGACCTGCGGCAGCGATCTTACCGTTAGCCAGTTGAAATTGTGCATTGTTGCCCGGACGTGCTGAGGCAATGCGTTCAGGATAAGCGTATGCCAGTAAGAGCCCCGTTTCATAGACATCTACAGGTCCGTTGTCAATCCCAACATTCAGCATTTTGCGATAGGAAGCCGCGACCTTTTCTATGCGTGCAAATTTGCCTCCGCCACTATTGTTATTTCTCGCACGGCGTAAGGCCTCAATGCGTAAATTAATATCTATGCCCGATTCGCGTGGCAAAGGGTCCCTTTCTTCAAGAATGGCGGCTATATCTGTTGCAAGCTGTTGTTCCGTTTTTTCTTTCGCCAGCAGCAGCATATGCGCAATGCGTGGATGGCAGGCAAGGCGATGAATCTGTTTTCCGTGTGCCGTTATTTTCCCGTTTTCAATCGCATTGAGCTGTTGCAGGGTTTCTGTTGCTTGTGTCAATGCCGACTTTGGCGGCGGAGTCAACCACGCCAGGTCATTAATAGTTGTCACGCCCCATTGCGCCATGTCCAGTACCAAAGACGCAAGGTCAGCTTCCATGATCTCAGGTACGCGGTGTTCCGCAAGCCGTTCCTGCGTTGCTTTTGTCCACATGCGATAACAGACACCGGCGCTTAAACGCCCGGCGCGGCCCGCCCGCTGGTCGGCAGAATCTTTTGAGATCCGTATCGTTTCCAGACGCGACAAGCCTGATTTGGAATCGAAACGCGAGGTTCGGCCGAATCCAGTATCCACAACAATCTTAATACCTTCAATCGTTAAGCTGGTTTCAGCGATGGACGTGGCAAGAACAATCTTACGCTTACCGAATTTGTTCGGCATAATGGCCAGGAACTGTTCCTGTGGCGGCAGCTGGCCATAAAGAGGATGAATTAAAAAACCATCCAACTGAGCTTTAAGCAATTCTTCACATTTTTTTATTTCCCCTTCGCCAGGGAGAAAGACCAGGACATCTCCTTCGTGCTCTTTTATCGCCCTTGCTACAGTTCGTGCGGTAAGCCCCGGAAGCAGGCTGTCGTCCGCATCCTGGGTGTAAATGATCTCAACGGGATATTGCTTGCCTTTGCTTTCTGCAACCGGCGCTTTTAAAAGTGCGGTGAGTTGTGGCATATTGAGGGTAGCCGACATAATCATGATCCGCAAGTCTGGGCGCAGTATCTGCTGCGCTTCACGACACAAAGCCATGGCCACATCCGCATGCAGGCTCCGTTCATGGAACTCGTCAAAAATAACAAGACCAACATTTTCAAGCGCATTGTCCTCGTGCAGCATGCGCGTCAGAATTCCCTCAGTAACTACTTCAATAATTGTTTTGGGTCCTATCCTGTTCTCAAAACGAATCCGGTAGCCAACCGTTTGACCGACGTCTTCATTTAATAATGAAGCCATACGGGTCGCAATGGTTCTTGCGGCAAGCCTGCGGGGCTCCAGCATGATGATCTTTTTACCCTGTAGCCACCCTTGTTCAAGCAGCGCCAGGGGCAACAGAGTGCTTTTTCCCGCACCGGGAGGGGCGTTTACGATTAACGTGTTTTGATGAGCTAATGATTCACGGACCTGCGAAATAATTTCGGTGACGGGGAGATCTATTTTAAAGGGATCGAAAGACAAGGAGATGCGTAAATGAAACGCAAAATTAGGAAAATTAAAGCACTGTGATTTTTTTGATGATCACTTTATCCGAAAGGGTGGCAACGTGTATAAAATAGATGCCGGGAGGGTAGTTGGTTAGCGGAACAGTGGTTTTTACTGCGTTGACCATAGCTGGTCTAGAATTTGTCCGGAAGAGTTGTAGAAAGTGATATTTTTAATTCCATCTACTTCGCTTACAAGAGTAATTTGCTCCCTTGTGGGGTTTGGATAAAATATAAAATCAGGATTTAGTCTGAGGGTGTACAGGAAGCTGGTCATTTGGTCTGTGACAGAAGAAGAGGTTTCAATTTTCACTTTCGGTAAAAGTACAATATTCCAGGTGCCGTAATAGGGGTATGCATCTATAGCATTAATTTTATAGGACCCGGGTAAACAAGGCAACTTTAAATGAAGGGACTTACTTTGTCGCCAGATAACAGAACCGTTAAGGTAAACGGCGACTCCTTTTACCGCATAGCAGCCGCTAGTGCCAACGGTGAGAAGAAATGAATCAGCCGGATTTACAAAAGTAGTGTCAGTGCCCCAGTGATTCCAAGGGAAATTAATACCAATATTTGTATAGCAACGAGGTCCGCCACATCCGGCAAAAGAGTATTCTGATAAAGAGAGAACGCCGAGTATAAAATAAAAACTCTCATGACTATTCATTTAATGGTTACAGTACACTGATTTTCTTAATAATTACTTTGTTGTTTAACGTTGCTACATGGATAAAATAGATCCCGGGAGAGTAGGAGTTTAAAGGAATCTGTATTTCGCTACCCATTGCATCGAAAGGTTCAATTTCACGCCCTAAAGAGCTATAAATTCTAACATTCTTTAATTCAAGAGTTTTAGACAGAATGTTTAGTTCTTTTGAAGCGGGATTCGGAAAAACGGAAACTTCATCTTCGGATTCATTTGAAAGTTTAGCCAGGCCTACAGGATCTAAAATTAAAGTAAAATTCAGACCATTAGGGTGATTATCTACAACCGCTCTTATCTCATATTTCCCCGGGGCCGACAATAACCTTATTTCGCCAGAGTAAGTCCCTGACTTATAGATATAATTGGCTGGCTGACCATCGATTTTAATACTCGTGAACGAAAGGATGCAAGAGCCCGCCTTTAAGTAAACAACCATAGAATCGATCGAGGCTACATGAACAGAGTCTCTTTCGTTCGGCAAAGACATATTGTCTACAACGTATATTCCGTTACTCGTCGAACATGAGAAAACCCCACAACCACCAGACGCTTTGTTAGTTGCGGTTGGAAAATGACCAAAAGTTACAGAGTTTAAAAAAAGAAGATCCACTAAAAACAAAATCCTTTGCGCCTTCATACACGTGAAACGCTGGTAAAGCAAAATTATTGTTAAGTCATTCGGACAATTCTTCGAATTTGTAGCTAATTCCCGGAGATAACCCCTTTCATTTCCAGCAATTTACTATATTTGTGCCCCCTAAAACCACTTAGGCACTAAGGTCACGCAGAAACACTAAGAAGAACTTAGTGACCCTTAGTGAACTCCGTGCCTTAGTGGTTAACAAAGAGGAAGAAAAACAGAAAATGAAGAACATCCGTAACTTTTGTATTATTGCCCATATCGACCATGGTAAAAGCACCCTGGCCGACCGTTTACTCGAATTCACAAAAACCATCTCCTCGCGTGAAATGCAGGCACAGGTGCTTGATGACATGGACCTTGAAAAAGAACGTGGCATCACCATAAAGAGTCATGCTATCCAGATGGATTACGAATACAAAGGCGAAAAATTTGTACTGAACCTGATCGATACTCCCGGTCACGTGGATTTCAGCTACGAAGTATCCCGCTCCATTGCTGCCTGCGAAGGTGCGTTGCTTATTGTTGACGCGGCACAGGGAATCCAGGCGCAAACCATTTCCAATTTATATTTAGCGCTGGAACACGATCTGACCATCATTCCTATTTTAAATAAAATGGACCTGCCCAGCGCAGAGCCGGAAATGGTGACAGACCAGATCGTTGATCTGATCGGCTGTGACCGTAGCGAAGTAATTCCTGCCAGTGGAAAAACAGGATTAGGAATAGAAGAAATTTTGTCAGCGATCATTGAGCGTATAAAACCGCCGGTGGGCGATCCTGCTGCGCCTTTGCAGGCCCTGATCTTCGACTCTGTATTTAATTCGTTCAGGGGGATTATCGCCTATTTTAAAATCGAAAACGGCACGATCAAAAAAGGCGAAAAAGTAAAATTCGTAAATACCGGTTCAGTTTATAACGCAGATGAGATCGGTGTTTTAAAATTAAAGCCGGAGCGGCGTGCGCAACTGAGCACCGGAGATGTTGGATATATTATTTCAGGAATTAAAAGCGCGAAGGAAGTAAAAGTAGGGGATACGATCACTCATTTTGACCGCCCCTGTGCAGAAGGCATCCATGGTTTTGAAGAGGTGAAACCGATGGTATTCGCGGGGATCTACCCTGTAGATACTGAAGATTTTGAAGAGCTGCGTTACAGTATGGAAAAACTCCAGCTGAATGACGCGTCTTTAACCTGGGAGCCGGAATCTTCCTTAGCCCTCGGCTTTGGTTTCCGCTGCGGCTTTTTAGGCATGCTGCACATGGAGATCGTGCAGGAGCGTTTAGAGCGTGAGTTTAATATGACGGTAATTACAACGGTTCCCAACGTATCGTACATCGCGTACAAAACAAATGGAGAGGTGGTTACCGTGAACAATCCGAGTGACCTGCCTGATCCGGGCCGTATTGACCGCATTGAAGAACCTTACATCAAAGCAAATATTATTACCAAGTCCGATTTTATCGGTCCGGTAATGAGCCTGTGTATTGAAAAGCGCGGACAGATCGTAACACAAAACTACTTAACAGCGGACCGTGTGGAGCTTGTTTTTGAAATGCCGTTGGGTGAGGTGGTGTTTGATTTCTTCGACCGTTTAAAATCCATTTCAAAGGGATACGCGTCTTTCGATTACCATCCAACAGGCATGCGTGATTCGGACCTGGTGAAATTAGATATTTTGTTGAAGGGTGAACCGGTGGATGCCTTGTCTTGTTTAATTCACAGAAGCAATGCATACGAGTTCGGAAAAAAGATCTGTGAAAAATTAAAAGAGCTGATCCCCAAACAACAATTCGAAATCCCTATCCAGGCAGCTATCGGCGCCAAAATAATTTCCCGCGAAACCATCAGCGCCATGCGCAAAGACGTAACCGCCAAATGTTATGGCGGGGATATCAGTCGTAAGCGTAAATTACTCGAAAAACAAAAAGAGGGTAAAAAACGTATGAAATCTGTTGGAAATGTAGAGATCCCGCAAAGCGCCTTTATGGCGGTGTTGAAGCTGAATGATTAAGGTCCACCCCTTCAAAGTTATCTAAGCGTATTTAAAATACTTATTGCATTCCAAATTAATTGATGGGGTTATCCTAACTGTTTACATTTGAAATGACTATCGCGTTAATTTATAGGACGAAACACCTACCTTTAGCCAGCTTATTAAGGAATAAATCGTAGCGATGAAAAAATTCTGTGTGGCAGTTCTTTTTCTTTTTTTCCATTTTGGAATGAAGTCTCAGGTTATGTGGCAGTTTAATAAAGATACTGTCATAAAATGGTATTATTACGATGGAGACGAATTTAACGGCCAAAGTCTAGATGTAGAAAAGTGGTACAATGGTTTCAGCTGGACTCAACTTAATTACGACATGAAATTTTTAATGATACCGGAGCGTATCGTTTTTGATTCAGGAGCCTGTCAATTTGTGTGCACCCGCGATACAGGGCTTTACGAGGTTCCGGCCTGGCAATTGGATTCTGCATTCCGAAAAAAATATAAGGCAGATCTCGAAGGGAATAAATTCCGCTATTTTTTTACCTCCGGCGATGTTGTGAGTAAAAATCTTTATGAGCGGGGCTATTTCGAGTTGAGGTTCAGGTCGCCAGGCGCTTATGGTATGTGGCCAGGTTTTTGGCTTTATGGGGAGGGAGATGAAATAGACTTTTTTGAATTGAAGGGGGAGAAAAACAAAGAGGTTCATGTCGATGTGCATTGCCCTGGCAAATGTAATAAAGCATATGCCGCAGGAATTTTCCCAAAACCCTTTGGTGGCTGGATAAAGATAACCGGTGCTCTTAATGAAAATTACAATATTATTTCCGGAGAGTGGCAAAACGGTTATGTAAAGTGGTATCTTAACGGGGAAGGAATAGCGTATTATAAAGGAGATTTCGCATCCGTAAGAATGAAGCTTATCTTAGGGAATGGTCCAGCCCTTGACGGAAAACCTTTTGCGCCCGGAGTGAACGAGTCTACAGTGTTCCCGAACAGCCTGGACGTCGACTACGTAAGGATATGGTACAAGGAGAATAAACCCAAAGACCAGGTTCTGGGCATGAAGCATACAACTTTTGACTGTTTGAAATCTCCGGGTTCGCCAAACGCTTTTCTTAAAAAGAAGAAAGGTTTTATGTACAAGCGAAAAGCCTTTAAAAAGGATCTTGTTACCATTTCAATCCTGCCAATGGGAAACAGGAAACTTCTTTTAACTTCGTCAGGAAAAGATTTTAAGTATAAGATAAAATTTTTTGATGCTGACGGAAAAGAACTCATGAATGCTGAAATCAGGGAATTCCGGACGGAGCTGGATTTTTCCAACTTAACCCCAGGTGCGGTAGTAAAAGCGGAGATAAATGTTTCAGGCAGGATCGTACTTGAAACAATAGAATTGCCTTGAGCTTGCAAAAAAATAAGTTCGTTATGTTAAATATTTCACGCATAAAGCAACAACGCTTTTTTGTTCCGGTCATAATAATCCTGGTTCTTTTTTTATCACTTCTTAATCGAGGAACATATGATTTGCAGGAATGGGACGAGTCCCGCAATGGCGTTAATGCTTTTGAAATGTTGAAGAACGGAGACTACATCAACCTACACTATAACGGGAAACCCGATGCATGGAATGCCAAGCCACCCCTGCTCATATGGTTAATAGCTCTTTCGCACAAGCTGTTTGGATTTAATGAGTTTGCGCTGCGCTTTCCTTCATTGCTGGCCTGTCTGGCATTTTTCCTGTTGTGCTTTTATAGCATCGCACTGCTTGAGAGCAGGCTTACTGCTTTTTTAACCTGCCTGGTACTTCTTTGTTGTAAAGCGATACTGGGAAATCATGTTACCCTGACCGCCGACTTTGATGGGCCCTTAATCGCTTTTCTAACAGCATCGGTATATGCTTTTCTCTCCTATGTGGAAAAAAACAATAAGCCCGCTATCCTTTTAGTAGGTGTGTTTCTCGGTCTGGCCTTTTATACAAAAGGTCCTGCGGCGCTTGTACTTGTTCCTGGTTTTTTTCTTTACCTTCTTTTCAGGAGAAAAACAAGCGTGCTGAAAAACATCAAACTTTGGCTTTCCGTGATCCTTTTTCTTCTCATCTCCGGATCCTGGTTTTTTCTTTTGTCCTTATACGGCAAAACTATAGAAGGCACATTTTACGGAAGCAAAACTCCTGTGGAAATTATGCTGAAAAATGATATTTTACAAAGACTCACCGATCCTTCTTTTGAAACAGCGCCAGTGTACGACCATGATTATTTCTTTTTCTTCGAAGTGATCGATGCACGTTTAAATATATGGAATTACCTGTTCTTAATAAGCGTGATCTTAGGCAGCTATTCCCTTGTAAAAAACAGGGCGCAACTTTTCAATTACATTAACAGACCCGAAAACAGGATGTCGCTGTTTGCCATTTGCGCAATATTCCCGCTCGCACTGCTTTTATCGCTTGCGGCCACTAAAAATAATTGGTACCTCGCTCCCGTATACATGTTTGTGGCATTTATAGCAATAAAAGGAGCGTTAGTCCTGGTACAAAAGGGAAAGTGGGCGAAATTTCTGATCTTTTTTTTGTTTCTTATTACTGGGATCCGGCAAATTTATTTTTTAGGGTCACTGCCTTCTGATAAGCACAAGTTTTTCACCGGAAATAAAGAACTTAAAAACAGAAATGTTGTTTTTGAGACTCCTATTTCTCAAGACATAACGCTGTATCTCAAATGGCTGAATACACATCCTCTTGCAGCAGATAAGATTCCGGCAGACTCTCTTCTGGAGGAAGGAACTATTCTGGTTACTGATAAAAGAAATCCTCTGCCCGATCCTTCGTCCCGTCTTTTCATATATAAAAACTATTCCTTCAGCGTTTCTAAGGCCAACAGGAACATAAGTCGATAATTCTCTTATCTTAGTCCTTTGCAAAGAAAAGTCTTGTTGAAACTACCACACGACATACGCTTCTGGATCTTGCTGTTCTTTATTGTGAGACTGTATCATGTTGCCAATCCTCCCCTGGAGGTTGCCCATAACTGGCGTCAGACTACTGTTACCATGGTTGCACGCAACTTTGTAGAAAGTGGTCCGGATCTCCTCCATCCAAAAATAGATATTGCAGGTGAAAAAAGTGGAATAACCGGTATGGAATTTCCAGTTCTGAATTACCTGATCTACCTCCTGTCTTCTGTCTTTGGTTATACACACTGGTACGGGCGACTCATCAATCTGGTTGTTTCCTCGCTGGGACTTTATTATTTTTATTTACTTGTAAAAAAACATTTTAATCCGGCTATTGCTTTTAACGCGACATTCATCCTGCTTTTCTCGATCTGGTTTTCCTATTCGAGGAAGATCATGCCGGATACGTTCTCTGTATCGCTGGTGATTGCGGGTTTGTTTTTTGGCACCCGCTATGTTTCAGAAACCCACAAGCTAAAGGATGCCGTTCTATTTTTTTTCCTGATCAGCCTGGGAACCTTGTCAAAGCTTCCGGCCGGCTATCTTCTGATCGTTCTTAGCTTTTTTATTTTAAGCGAACATTACCGCTTTCGGGAAAAAATCATCGTTCTTATGCTGCTGATTGTTTTCGCGACAATTATTTCCCTGTATTACTTTTATTGGGTTCCCAGGCTTAACGCTACCTATGGCTTTAATCACTTTTTTATGGGAAAGGATATAACCAAAGGTTTCGCCGACATTGTATCGCACTGGAAGGAGGCGGCGGAAAAGTTCTATGCGCAGGCTGTAGGATATAGTGGCTTTGTGGTATTTCTCTGGAGCCTGTACACAGTGATTATGAAAAAGGAAAAACGTATCGCTCTTGTGTTTGTGCTTTGCGGCCTTGGTTTTTTGCTGATCATGTTCAAAGGGGGTTTTGCATTCTACCACCATTCGTATTACATCATCCCGTTTGCTCCGGTAATGGCTTTAGTAATGGGGTATTCCATTTCAACAATGAAAAGCCCGAGATCGCAGATGATCGTTTTATTAGTTGTATCCTTAGAGTGCATCTTCACAAACAATGCAGATTTTTATATAAAGGAAAAAAACCTCGCTATCCTCGGGCTTGAAAGAGACCTGGATAAAATTTCTTCACGATCAGACCTGGTATTGATCAACAGTGGGAACGTCCCAACTCCAATGTATTTTGCCCACCGGAAAGGTTGGGTGGAGCAAAACAATATTATTGCCAACTCAACCTACATAGACAGCCTTAAATTAAAGGGCCTGCGTGTTATAGTGATTATGAAAAAAACGTTCGGAAAAGATCTACAGTTGAATTATACAAAGGTTTTTCAGGATGAGAATTATAGCATATACAAACCCTGAGGAATTTTCTTCGGAGCTTTTCAACTAAAAAATTGTTCACAAAACATGTAACGAAAAGCCTATTTCTGCGTTATCCTGAGTAATTTTAGCCTATGCGTTTTTTATCTTTTTTCATCCTTTTTTTTAGTAGCCTTTCATTATTCTCTCAATTAAAAAAGGAGTACTACGACCCCCAGCAAACCCAGCTAAAATCTGAAACCGATTATTACAAGGGAATGGCGCATGGTGCTCATACCGCGTATTACAAGTCTGGCAAAGTGAGCCGCAAAGGTTTTTATAACTATGGAAAGGAAGATAGTGTTTGGGTAATGTACTATGAAAACGGCACTAAAAAGGCAATTGAAAAATACAGTAACGGACGGAAATCCGGCACCAACCGGTATTATTTTAAATCCGGGAAACTCTCACAGATCATAAAATATGTGCCGGGTAAAGGCGATGTTGATTTTCCTGACAGTACCTGGACCTCGTATTATGAGAACGGAAAAGTAAAAAGCAGCGAAACCTTTGAACTCGGAAAAAAAGAGGGAGAATGGGCATACTACTTTGAAAACGGGCAACCGGAAAGCAAGGGCACATTTGAGAAAGACAAACGTAACGGAAAAGCTGAAACGTATTTCAGCAACAGTAAACTGGCGTCACTCCAGAATTATTGTAACGACGAGCCCTGCGGGCGCTGGGAAGATTATTATGAAAACGGGGAAAATAAATCTGTTAAGGAGTACAAGGATACTGTACTGTATTTAATGGACCTGTGGGACGAAAAAGGCAGGCAGTTGATCAGTAACGGAACCGGGAGTCTTACCGCAACTTATGAAGACGGCCTCATACGCGCCATGGGATCTTACAAAGGAGGTTTGCAGGATGGTGTTTGGCGCTTCTTCCATCCCAATGGAGAACTGGATTACGAGGCCACGTATGAAGGTGGATTGCTGAATGGATATTATTCCTCTTATTACAAAAACCACAACATAAAAAGCGAGGGCAATTTTACGGCGAATAAAAAGAACGGCGTCTGGAAGTTTTACAGGCAGGATGGAAAGCTTGAAATGATGGGGACCTTAAGAGACAATAGTCGCGAGGAAAAATGGAGCTATTATTATTCTAATGGCCAACCCGAGAGTGAAGGAAATTATCTGAATGATAAACAGAACGGCACCTGGAATTATTTTTATAAAACAGGAGAAAAATGGAAGCAGGGAGATTTCGAAAATGGGATTAAAACTGGTACCTGGACCACCTGGTGGGAAAATGGCCAGAAGCTGCAGGAAGGACCATATGTAAACGGAAAAGAAGATGGTTTGTGGACAAGCTGGTGGGACAATGGCACAAAAAAGGATGAAGGAACCTTAAAAGGCCCCACTCTTACCGGGTTATGGCAGGGCTGGTATAGTAATGGCAAACCAAACTACACGGGAGAATACAACGAGAAAGGATATAAGTCAGGAGAATGGTCGTATTTTTATGAAAACGGACAACCGCGGGAAATAACAAACTATGTGAATGGTGTTAAACACGGGCCCTTTATTCAATGGTTTGAAAAAGGCGGATTTGTGGATACAAAAGGGGAATACAAAAAAGGGCACCAGAGTGGCGAGTGGACATATTATTACGAAACAGGAGGGATCAGCAAAGTGCAGAACTTTAAAGACGGAAAATTAAGCGGAAAATGCACCAGTTATTATTCTAATTCAAATATTCAAAGTGTGTGCAATTATAAAATAATTAACGACCGCAGAAAGGGTAAAGTACAGAGTGTAGCCGACGGAGAATGGGTTTTCTACGACAAAAATGGAAAAGAGATCAACCGCGTTAACTATGAAGATGGTGTCCGTAAATAAATGGAATATTTTAGTATATTTGTTACAGAAACCATGAATAAGAATTTATATAAGGTACTTTTTTTATTTTCTGTCTTGTTTATTTTCTCCTGCGGTGGAGAAAAATCTGATGATCTGTCAAGCTCCGAAGAAGAACATCCAAAAGCAGATGTTCAGGAAAGTAAGTTTAATGCTCAAAACGTATTTAATACTTTGCCTGACCGGAAGCTTGTCATGAAACTGATCGAAGAAAACAAGATAGAATATAATCCTGACCTTCTGAATGACCCCACAAAAGCCAACAAATATGTGGTAGAGCTTGCCAAAGCAGTTAACCTTGGAATTTATGGAGCAGATCTAAGCATTGCCAGTTCTTTTGACCAGACACAGGAGAGCATGGTATTTTTAAAATGTGTAAATGTGCTGGCCGGTTACCTGGGTGTAAACAGCGCTTTTGACCAGCGCATGTTCGAGCGTATCGATGCGAATGAAAACAATAAGGACTCCATTCTTGAGATCGTGACCGGGGCATTTAAAAAAGTAGATGAAATTTTAAAATACAATAACCGTCCTGCTACATCGGCTGTAATTCTTTCAGGATGCTGGATCGAAGGGCTTTACGTTTCCTGTCAGCTGGCGCAGGAAATGGGTGCCGAAAGCATCATCAAAGCCATTGTGCAACAAAAAGAATCCCTGCGGAACCTTATTGTGATGATGGAAGGCGTAACACTTGAGGAAAACGCAAAATTTATATTGGCGGGGCTTAAGGAGCTTTACCAGGTCTATAATATTGCCGAAACCACCACTACCTATGATAAGAAGGCCATTGCAGGCATAACGGAGAAAATCTCAGCGCTTCGTAACAGGATCACCAATACGACTACGGAAGTCGCATCAGCAAATGGGGTCGCCAAGTCTTTTTAATTGATCCGGGATTCGGATTACTCAGCTCCATTTAACTTTTTTTCGTAAGCATTTCTTAAATCCCCAGATCAATAATTGTTATCTTAGTGCTGCCTGACATGAGAAAACTTATTTTCCTCCTTTCTTTTTCTTTATTCGGTATAAGGGCATTTGCCGCTTATATCGTGATACCGATGGATGAATCACAAAAGAATCATTTAAAGGCATATGGACTTGCCTATTGGGCCCTGAAAGGGGAGCTCGAGATCCATTGGCTCTTAAATTACCGCGGCGGAAGTTTTATGATCCCCAATGTAAAGGCTGTTGCGAATGAATGTGTGATCAGGGGAATTACTTATGAAACCATTTCGGATGCGCAAAGCAACTCTATCCTGGCGGACATTGCAAATCCTGAAGTGAACCAGGATGCGGTCAAGCTCGAAAAAGCGCCGAGAATCGCGGTGTATTCGCCCAAAGGTAAACAACCCTGGGACGATGCGGTGACACTCGTGTTGAAGTATGCCGAAATTCCTTATGATGTTATCTACGACGAAGAAATTTTCCTTGAGAAGTTAAAGGACTACGACTGGCTGCACCTGCACCACGAAGATTTTACCGGACAATATGGAAAATTTTACGGCGCATTCCATACGGCAGCCTGGTACCAGGCGGAGGTAAGAGAGAACGAAGCCATGGCAAAGAAGCTGGGGTTTTCTAAAGTATCCCTAATGAAACTGTATTCAGCAAAACGCATTAAGGATTTTGTGTTTAACGGAGGCTTTTTATTTGCGATGTGCAGTGCAACAGACAGTTATGACATAGCGCTTGCAGCAGAGGGCATTGATATTTGCGAGAGCATTTTTGATAACGATCCTGCTGACAAAAACGCGAATACCAAAATAGACTACAGCAAAGGTTTTGCGTTTGAAGATTATAAATTAAGCATGAATCCATATGAATATGAATATTCGACAATAGATACCTATAATTCACGGAATCAATATGGCCCTACACAAAAAACGGATCTGTTTACACTCTTTGAATTTTCGGCGAAATGGGATGCTGTACCAACCATGCTCTGCCAGAACCATACCAGCACCATTCAAGGTTTTTGGGGACAGACAGCGGCATTTAACAAACAATACATTAAAAAAAGCGTTTTGATCATGGGCGAAACAAAAGCCTATAACGAAGCGCGTTACATTCACGGGGATTTTGGTAAAGGCACCTGGACATTTTACAGCGGGCACGATCCCGAGGACTATCAGCACCGTGTTGAAGAACCACCAACAGACCTTTCTCTTCATCCCAACTCGCCCGGATACCGGCTGATCCTGAATAATATTTTGTTTCCGGCTGCTAAAAAGAAGAAACAAAAAACCTAAACCCGCAAGGCTTTACCAGCTATTTAAACTTTAACAATAATAAAGGTATTAAAATATAAGTCAAACCTTACAGGTCTGCTCACGAACATTATTTTAAAACCTGTCAACAAAGAAGTTTCTACAACTCTAAGCAAAACCTGAGGGAGTTGATCGGAAAAATTCTATTTTTACAGCATCAATTTTCTTTTAAAAATAGTTATTTCAGCTGTAGCTGTATTTATTGTCGCTAATATCTTGCCGGGTGTACAGGTGGATGACTATCTATCCGCTTTGATGGTGGCTGTTGTGCTTGCCTTTTTAAATACCATCGTAAAACCAATATTGACAATTCTAACCATACCTATAACGGTTGTCACATTAGGGCTTTTTCTCCTCGCCATAAACGCTTTTATCATCATCTTCGCTGAAAAGCTTGTCAAGGGGTTTCATGTAGACGGTTTTATGTCAGCGTTGTTTTTTAGCCTGATCCTTTCACTCTGTACAGGGATATTAAATATGCTGTTCGGGGTGAATAAAAAGGATGAAGAAGATTAAGAGGCTATCAGATAAGTATTTACCGTGATCAACGAGTCCTGGGGATGTCAATTCTATTTTGTCATAGAACCCGGACAGGTTTGCCCCGTTATTTAAGATTTACACGACACTAATAAACATAAAAAAAAGCCGAAGATAAATTCTCCGGCTCTTTTTATTAAAAAATATTACTGATCAAATTTTGTATATCCTTCTGGTATTCTGAAATTTTCATCACCCGGAGGCGTATTTACAAATTTAGTTACTTCCAGACGGGTCAATAATTTATTATCTGCCAACTGTCGCTCTTCGCTTAACATAGGCATGCTGCCTTCAGGCAGGCCTTTTATCTGGCCGAAATAAATACTTTGTTTGTCTTTCCTGTTCCAGAGTTTAACCAATGGTGCAAAAAAGGGATATTTGCCTTCGGCGATCCAATAAGTAATAGTTGTATTTTCTTCTGTGTTTTTTACGGTATATTCCGTGCATTTTAATCCGGAAATAGTTTTGCTTCCGCCTTTTGTTACAACACAGGTTCCTCTTATCACCTGTGGCGTTTCACTTTTTTGCAAACCCCAGAGTTTACGCTTAGGGTTCAAAAACTTAACTTCGTTGCCGGCCAGATCAAATAAAAAACTACCTTCTACATTACCCTTTTTACCATATTGGTCTAAACGCACCATCTTGTTTTTCACCATGTAGATATTAAAGGTTGTATCTTTTTGAGTTGCATATTTAAACTCAATATTGCCGCTAAAATTTTGCGCGATTAATTTTGACAGGCTAAAAAATACCGTAACGATTATTAAAATTTTTTTCATTTTGCTAATTGTTTAGGTCACTAATTTATGTATTTTAGTATTAAGAGTGTAATAAATAATGAAGAATAATTCTCAAAAACAAGGAATAGAAGGCGAAATAATTGCAAAGAACCACCTTTTAAGGCTGGATTATGAGATAATTGAAGTAAACTGGCGCTATAAAAAATACGAAATCGACATCATTGCCAAAAAAGGCGAAACTATGGTGTTTGTTGAGGTTAAAACCAGGAAAAATAATACCTTTGGCGAGCCGGAACTATCTGTAACCAGACAAAAGCAGGGTTTTTTGATCGCAGCTGCGAACCAATACATAATAGAAAATAACATTGAGTTGGAATCAAGGTTTGACATTATCTCGGTTATTCAGCTTAATAACAAGTACACTGTAAAACATCTGGAGGCTGCATTTTATCCGCTGCTTAAGTAAATTAAATTTGTAATATGAGTAAATTCAATACTAAATCCGGTTCTGAGGACAGGGGGAGATCAAGATCACGAGGTGATAAAAAACCGGCAAGGAGTGCTGCTGGAGCAGGAGACGAAAAAAAGAACTATAAAGCAAAACGTTCGTTCACAAAGAATAAAAGCTTCAGGGAAACAAAAGAGGGCAAGCCAGGCGAAAAACCGCGCAGGCCGTTTACTGGCCCGGAGAATCGCAAACCGTTTAAAAAGGATTTTGGTGGTGAAAGGGCGTCAGGATATGGCGACAAGCCAAAAAGAAGCTATAGCGGCCAGGATGATAAAAAGACCTTTGATAAGGATTTCAGTAAAGATAAATACGGGGACAAGCCGCGTAAGAGTTCCAGGGATTTGGATGATCGTAAACCATTCAAAAAAGAAGGGAGTGGATTTAAAGACGATAAATTTGAAAGGCCGCGCAGAAGTGGAGATGATAAAGGAGTGCGCAAGCCTTTTCGTGATTCAGAAGATAGGCCGAAAAGGAGTTTTGATGATACCAGCGATAAAAAATCCTACAAAAAGGTAATTAAAAGCAAAGACGATAAATTTGCAGGTTTTAAAAAAGCGTCCTCGGGGAACTATGACAAATACTTAGCTTCGGCCAAACCAGGCGCAAGTTCTGAAAAACCGGGTAAAAGAAGGCTTACAAAACCGAGGAAGACGGAAGACGGGGAATTTACCAAACGGGTGAAGTATGATGAATTTGAAGAAGGAAAGGCTTTCACGCCTCAGGCTTCCCGAGAAAAATTTGGAGAAAAGCGCTCTAAAAAACCTGCGCCCATTGCAAAACAAACAGGCACAGATGGCCTGATGCGCTTAAACAAATATCTTTCAAATGCAGGTGTGGCTTCCAGACGTGATGCAGACAACCTTATTTTAAGTGGGGTTGTAAAAGTAAACGGCGTGGTTGTTGATCAGTTGGGAACAAAAATAAACCCTAGCGACAAGGTGACGTATGGGGATGCTGCTGTTAAAGCGGAACGTAAGGTGTATTTATTGCTGAATAAGCCGAAAGACTATATCACCACGGTTGATGACCCGAAGGAGCGCAAAACCGTAATGGACCTTGTAAGGGGTGCCTGCCGTGAACGTATTTATCCCGTGGGTCGCCTGGACCGCAATACTACAGGGCTACTGTTGTTCACCAACGACGGCGAAATGACCACAAAACTAACACATCCCAAATTCGGGATCAAAAAAGTATACCATGTGAGTCTGAATAAAGGGCTCAAAGCAGAAGATTTTAAAGCAATTACCGAGGGACTGGAACTGGAAGACGGGGTGGTGAAGGCCGATGATCTTGCATTTGTGGGAGAAGGAAAAAAAGAAGTAGGGATTGAAATTCATAGTGGTCGTAACCGCATCGTACGAAGAATATTTGAACACCTGGGGTATGATGTATTAAAGCTGGACCGTGTTGTATTTGCGGGGCTTACCAAAAAAGACCTGCCGCGCGGAAAGCACCGTTTTTTAACGGGGAAGGAGATAAGCTTTTTGCAAATGATCGGTTAAAAAACGTACCTTTAAAATTGATAAGAACCAGAAAAATCTAAATTCTATAATATGTGCGGAATAGTAGCATACATTGGTAAAAGAGAGGCATACCCGATACTTATAAAAGGCTTATCGCGCCTGGAATACCGGGGTTACGATAGTGCCGGGGTTGCCATGATCGATAAAGATGGAGATCTGAATGTTTATAAGCGTAAAGGGAAGGTAAGCGATCTCATTGCTTTTGCCAAAGAAAAAGACACAAGCGGTAACATAGGTATCGGCCATACGCGCTGGGCAACCCATGGAGAGCCGAATGATATTAACTCACACCCGCACTATTCTCAGAGCAGGAACCTAGTAATGATCCATAACGGGATCATTGAAAATTACGCTGCTATAAAGGAGCGTTTGACAAAACGCGGGCATACTTTTGAATCACAAACCGACACAGAGGTTTTAATCCACCTAATTGAAGACATTCAGCGCCATGAAGGGGTTAAGATGGGGCATGCGGTTCAGGCCGCATTAAAGCAGGTAATTGGAGCATACGCCCTGGTAGTACTGGATAAAAATGACTCTGATACCATCGTAGCCGCAAAAAAAGGCAGCCCAATGGTAATCGGAATTGGCAATGACGATTTTTTTATTGCTTCCGATGCTTCGCCGATTATCGAATACACGAAGAATGTTGTTTACCTGGAAGATGAGCAGGTTGCTATTATACGCAGGGGACAGGAGCTAAAGATCCGCAACTTAAAAGACAAGGAGATCACGCCATATGTTCAGGAGTTAACGGTAGAGCTGGAGTCTATTGAAAAAGGAGGTTATGATCACTTTATGCTTAAGGAGATCAATGAGCAGCCAAGATCTGTTCTCGATAGTATGCGCGGGAGATTAAAGTCGGATATCGGCGAAGTAAAAATGGGAGGGATTGTAGAGCATGAAAAGAAATTTGAAAAAGCAAAACGGATTATTTTTATCGCATGTGGCACTTCATGGCATGCGGGGCTTGTAGCAGAATATTTATTTGAAGAATTTGCGCGCGTGCCCGTTGAGGTGGAATATGCTTCCGAATTCAGGTACCGCAATCCGATTATTTACCAGGACGATATCGTGATCGCCATCTCCCAGAGCGGAGAAACGGCCGATACCCTTGCTGCCGTTGAGCTAGCCAAATCAAAGGGGGCTACTGTTTTAGGAATTTGTAACGTAGTGGGTTCTTCCATAGCGCGCGCCACACATGGAGGCAGCTACACGCATGCCGGTCCTGAGATCGGAGTTGCATCCACCAAGGCATTTACTGCGCAGGTAACTGTTTTAACACTGATGGCCCTGCACATGGGTAAGGTAAGAGGTACTCTAACAGAAAGCCGCTATAGGCAAATGCTGTATGAAATGGAAGCCATTCCTTCTAAAATAGAAGAAGTATTAAAGCTTAACGATAAACTTCGTGAGATCGCCTATACATATAAAGATAGCCGTAATGCCCTGTATCTGGGGCGTGGCGTGTCTTTCCCGGTTGCGCTTGAAGGGGCGCTTAAATTAAAGGAGATCTCTTATATTCACGCGGAAGGTTATCCCGCCGCTGAGATGAAACACGGTCCTATTGCTTTGATCGACGAGGAAATGCCCGTATTTGTGATAGCAACCAAAGGCGCTAACTATGAAAAGGTTGTAAGTAATATCCAGGAAGTAAAAGCCCGCAAAGGAAAAATAACAGCAGTGGTTACTTCCGGTGATAAGGAAGTAAAAGAGATGGCAGATTATGTGATCGAAATTCCGGAAACGGATGAGTTCCTGGTGCCATTGATCTCCGTGATCCCGTTGCAGCTACTGTCGTACCATATTGCCGTGATGCGGGGCTGCAATGTAGATCAGCCAAGAAATTTAGCGAAAAGCGTTACTGTTGAATAAAATTCTATGATACGTCGCGCAATAATTATCTTATTAGTTAATTATTGCGCTTTTTTATTTTCACAGGCGCCGCATTTTAGCAGGAATTTTGAAGCGCGTAAAAAGAACATTCCTTTAGAGATCCTCAACAATCATCCTTCTTATTTTTACGTCTTACGCCTTAACAACGTCGTTCATGATATTACCATTGAGAGAAGGGCAAAACCCAGCGCTGAGATCATCGCGTTCACACCTCTAAAGCTCGATAGTGTTAACGCAGGTTGGTTTGACTATGAAAACCTGGACCATCTTTTTTTTGAGCAGGATCATAAAGCCTATTTTCTGTTTGAAAAGACCCTCAACACAAAAAAAACAATTTACCTGAAAATTATTGATACTACCGGGAAAGCGAGCGGCTTTATAGAGCTTGCCAGCCTTGAAAAAGACAATGCCACTTATGATTTTGAATTTACCTTCAAACGTACCAGCAACAATAATATCCTGATCATCGCTTCCAGGTATGGCCTGAATGGCCTGACCAGGACAGCTGTTATCTTATTTGATACCCGGGCAAAAAAAACGCTATGGACAAAAAAGTTACCTCTTGAAATTTCGGAAACGGAAAGCTCGGAGGCGTTTGAATGTAACATCCAAAACGATTTGTTCTACATACAAACAAAATCAGTTATAACGGGATATGAATCGTATTACAGGGACAATCTGAGTTACACCGTTCCGCTTTTAAAACTGGACTCGGTTTCGCTGATCAAGTGGGAGTGCGGCTCTGATTTTCCTGCAAAGGAAAACATCAACCCTGAAGGAATGACAAGCCTGAAAGAGGTTTTTATTTTCCCAAAAAAAGAAAATGTAATAGTGTCACTGCAAGGACTCAAAGAATTTAATGATGGTGACAGCACAGAAGTGCAGATAATAAACATAAAAATAAACAACGCCGATTTAAGTTCTGTTTTTTCAAGGACCAATTATTACAACACTTCAATTAAAGATCAGCTAACCTTTTATGACAATCCCCGGACAGAGTTTTATTATAAGGAGCATCATTTTTTAAAAAACCATGAAACCGGATCCTATCTCTATACCATTTCACAACGAACAGAAGGCTATTACCACAAAGAGCTGCTTCTCCGGAAAACAGACCTTAAGAATGGCGAAGTTGTTGCGCAGAAAATTATTCCCCGCAAGATCTTTTTCTTTAAAAACAGAACACGTTTTAAGGGAATCGGGAATGTTATGATCGTTCCATTTAAGGATAGTCTGAAAATAATTGTTCTCGAGAATCCTGCTAATTTTAAAAAAGACCCTGACCGCTACGATTATAAAGGTTTTAAAAAAGAGACCAGGCTTTGGAACTCACACATCATTTCTTATTCCCCAGATGCGGCTGGCAGGCTTGAAAAAAAGCTGGTGTTTAAAAATGGTGATTTTGACCTGGTGCCTCTACGGTATGAATCAAACGGACAGAAGGATATTGTTTTTTACCTTAACAGCAACAAATACGAAAAATTCGCTATTTTGCAGTTGTATCCTTAAGAAGAGGGTTTCTTTTAGCTTGCATTTCGCTTAAGGTAACCAAAACATTTTCGTAGATTTTTTTATACAGGTCAGGATGCCTCACGTAAAACACAATTGCGGAATCGTACTGCGACTGTGTTATACCATTATCTTTCAGGGGATCAAAGGCATAAACAGAATCCAGCTTCCGCAGATCGGTATTTTTAATGTTCATGTTTGCAGCGCTTTCCGCTAGGGCAAAATCGGCTAGAACGCGGGTAAAGGTTTCTTCACTAATGATGTTTTCAGGAATTTTTATTTCCTTTTCTTCTTTTTTGCCGCAGGAGAATAATACGAGTGATACACAAAGAAAAAAGAAGAACGGAAAGGGATGTATATGTTTCATAGTTGTTTAGTTGATGATATAGTTTCCTTTTGTATCGGTAGTTATTTTTGCAAGGCTTTTGTTTGTTTCAAAAAAATCGTAAGCGGGTTTAAGACTCTTCCAGAAAACGGCAAGTTCATTTTTCTCAGTTAAAAGGTCAAGGTTCTGTTCCTTAAATTTAAAGGGATAAATATCGGTATAAATAATGTAGCCCTTATTTTTAGCTTCCACGCAAAGAATATAGAGCTCTTCCACCGGCTCATCGCGGATCGGAATGCAGCCAATGGTAACACAGTTTCCATGGATCATAATGTCGCCACCCGGGTCGTCTGAAGTGGCTTTTATACGGTCGCTTTTGTTTGGGTATCCTACCTTTAAGGCAAGGTGGTAACTGCTTTGCGGCTGAAAAGCGGAGATCTCATAAAAACCTTCTGGCACCTGCCCGTCTCCCTGCCGGCGTTTAGGCCCGGGTTCGCCACTTTTGGCACAGATGGGGAAGGATTTAAGAATGGAGTATTGTTTGCCGCCTTTACTTTTTGCCCAGACCTCCAGTTCATTTTCCAGTTTAAAGATCCGCAGGTACAGGCTAAAATTCTCCGGGTTGATCCCTTTGACCTCCAGGAGGGTCTTGAGATCGTCCCAGTGTTTAGTATAGGCGGCCTTAACCCTTTTGTTTTTTAATTGCTGAGTTTTAAAAGAATCGGCCTGGAATGAAAAAGGAAACCCGAGACTAGCTAACAGGCAGCTATTGATAATCTTTTTAAACAGGTTCATGGAAGGCTTGCTGTTTGTCTTAAATTTGGTAGTCACCAGATTATTAAAAGTACCATGTTTTTGCTTAAGATCATTAAAAATAAATATTTTTTAACTATCCTGGCGCTCCTAGTGTGGCTCGTTTTTTTTGATAAGAACGATGTCTTTACGCAATACGAGCTGATTCAGAAATGCAAAAAGCTGGAGAAAGATAAAGATTATTACCTGGTGGAGATCAGCAATAACAAGGCGAACCTCAACGAGCTGAGAACAAATAAAAGAAGCCTGGAAACTTTTTCAAGAGAGAAATACCTGATGAAAAAAGAAAACGAAGACGTGTATGTCTTCGTTACCAAATAGGTTTGCTAATCCATGATTGGACCCCGCGTGCCAAAGGGTCAAACAAACATCAACGTAATTTTAAGGTTGTTTCCGGATCTGGGTATCTTTAAGCGCCACTTCGTTGGCCATGCTTTCAAGATCCCTGTCAAAGAAATAAAGCCCGCCCTTATCGTCGCCGATCAATTTCAGCTTATCCACAATTTGTCTTGCCAGTGCTTCTTCTTCGATCTGCTCACTCACATACCATTGCAGGAAATTGTGAGTAGTATAATCTTTTTCGTTTAAGGTAGCATCCACAAGACCGTTAATGTCGGAAGTAACCATCATTTCGTGTTTCAGGATCTCTTCAAAAACTGCCTTCACAGATTTAAAAGTTACGGGAGGCTGTTTTAAGGCAGGAACCACACCGTGGCCGCCGCGCTCATTCACAAACTTTATCAGTTTCAGCATGTGCATACGTTCTTCGTCTGCATGGTGATATAAAAAAGTTGAAACACCGTTTAAGCCCTGAGTTTCGGCCCAGCTGGCCATAGAAAGATAATACTGTGAAGAAAAACCTTCTACTTCTATTTGCTTGTTTAAAGCCTTACTAACCTTTGGAGATAACATAGGATTGTTTTTTACAAATATACGGATTAAAAATACTTATAAAATTAATTGGCTCCGCGCTTGTTTTTATACTTTTCAAGGCCCTTGTCAAGCCACTGAATATATTTAGTAATATCAGGATCGTAGCTGGTAGAGTCACTATAGCGGTTTTCGTCGCTATCGAGAT
>Ga0208492_1000627_pt1 | contig 27972 bp, 26 predicted proteins | sample Subbioar_CSW14AB_FD_184820 | JGI IMG/M metagenome (GOLD analysis project Ga0208492, IMG submission 184820) | Serpentinite rock and fluid subsurface biosphere microbial communities from McLaughlin Reserve, California, USA - CR12Mar_CSW14AB (SPAdes) | ecosystem: Environmental > Terrestrial > Deep... | reverse complement strand
CCCGATCTGGTTGTTTTTACCAAATATGAATACTGGTACCATTATTTTGAAGAACTGCACCGGCAAAATATCCCCTTATTCATCATTTCCGGAATTTTTAGAAAAGATCAGATCTTTTTTAAATGGTATGGAAGTTTACACAGAAGGATGCTTGGGTGGGTTTCCCATTTCTTCGTTCAGAACAAAGAAAGCAAAAGCTTACTGATGAATTCAGGAATTAACAATGTAACCGTAAGTGGTGATACACGCTTCGACAGAGTTCAATACAATGCAGAACATCCGCTGTATCTTCCCGAAATACAAGCTTTCACAGACGGAAGAAAGGTTTTCATTGCAGGGAGCACCTGGTTTGAAGATGAAAAACTAATCAAGACTTTAACTACCCAATATCCGGAATGGAGATTTATCATCGCCTCGCATGAAGTGAATGAGAAAAGGATTAATGAATTGAAAGAACTGTTCCCCGGATCGGTTCATTATTCAGAAATTAAAAACAATAAAAATCAAACCGTAGATTATCAGACCTTAATTATTGACAGTATAGGTATACTTTCATCCATATACAAGCATGGAACGATAGCCTATATTGGCGGCGGCTTTGGGGTAGGCATTCACAATACGCTCGAAGCAGCTGCTTTTGGAATGCCGGTGATCTTTGGCCCCAATTATTCAAGATTTCAGGAGGCTGTCAGACTGATTGAGGAGGGAGCTGCATTTTCAGTAAAAAATCCTGAAGAATTAAGCCATTGCATGAGCAAACTTCAGGACTCTGAGTACCTGGAAGCGTGCAGCTTGAAAGCAAAAAATTACGTGATCGGGAATACCGGTGCCAGCCGGATATTCCTTAATCATCTTTCCGGGAAAGGGATTCTTTAAGCCGACTTCACCAAACCTTCAAGAGATTCAATCCAGAGCGGGTCGTCATTCAGACTTTCCACAAGCTGCACATGTTCTCCTCCCAAAGCATGGAATTCTTCTGCATATTCCACACTCACTTCATGAACGGTTTCGATACAGTCGGCAACAAATGCCGGACAGAAAACTAAAAGCCGCTTAGCTCCCTTCTTTGCCTGATCTTCAAGAACCTTACTGGTATAAGGCTGAGCCCATGGATCTTTTCCAAGACGCGACTGAAAGCAAACTGTGTATTTATCTTTAGGGAGTCCTAACTTATCTGCAATTAAATATGCAGTATTATAGCACTGAGCTGAATAGCAGAACTTGTTATTATCATTAATTACCTTACAGCAATCATCCACTTTAAGACAATGTTTTCCTGAATCATCACTTTTAATAAGCTGACGCTGAGGCAATCCATGAAAACTAAACAGAATATGATCGTACTCTTCCGGTTTGTATTTTGCTCCGTTCTTTGCAAAGACCTCAATCATTTTCTCATCTCCATGGAAGGAATTGACAAAGGATATATCGGGAATAGTTTGCCATTTACTGACTATCTGCATGACCTTTTCCATTACAGAACCGGTAGTTGCAGAGGCGTATTGCGGAAACAGGGAAATAACTTTTATACTATCTGCACCGGCTAGTTTCAATTTCTTCAAAGCTGATTCAATGGAAGGATTCTGATAACGCATCGCCAGTTCTACGTGATATTCATCACCCAGACGATCCTGAAGCAGATTCCTCTGAATGATGCTGTAATGCATCAATGGGGAACCGGTAGTATCAGACCATATCTCTTTGTAAAGCTTTGCAGACTTCGGTCCGCGGAAAGGAACAATAATACCCTTTACCAGCATTGCCCGCTGTACAGGAGGAATATCAATCACTCTTCCGTCCATCAGAAATTCATCAAGATATTTCCTTACATCTGCGGTTGAGGGACTATCTGGTGTACCCAGATTAACCAATAATACTCCTTTTTTCTTCATATTAATTTTTGATCGCCCAAAGATAATCTTAGATCTTTTCAGTAAAAAATCGAACTGTCTATTTGACTTTTAAAAAACATATTAATTGCCTGCCTGTTTTATCTTCCAAAGTTTCCACCATGGAGTTCCGGGAGAATCGTGGTGTTCATAATGATAACCAAAAAAATAGCAGGAAAAGAATGCCAGCAAATGATTATTACTCTGCGAACGCGAATGGTGCGTATTCTGATGCTCCCCGTGATGAGGAAGCCAGGTGCCAAAATAAAAAAGCTGCATGGTACTTAACAGGGATGGCAAAACCCAGAACAGCAAGAGGTTTACCTCATTAATCCAAAGCTTTAATACATTAAAAATCAAAGCCATGACGATTATCTGCCATACAGAAAGATATTCCCTGATAAATTTTAGGTACCATGGAAAAAAAGCCCCTTCATAATAATCCGGATCACGGTCTGTATGAACGTATTTGTGATGCTCATGGTGTTTGGAGTTCAGACGATGAAAAGGGAAACATGCATAAAGCATTGTACATAACTGACCGGTGGCATTATTGAGTTTTCTATTGGCTGAAACGGTGCCGTGCATGGCATCATGTGCTGTGATGAAAAGTCCGGTATATAAGTGCATCTGAACAAAAATCAGAAGATAATGCAACGGATTGCTGAAATTAACCTGAAGGTGCATCAGTAAGATAATGGAAATAAGCCATACGCTCACAACGATCAGAGCAACGATCAATCCGGTATTTGATCTCCTTTCAGGCATAAATCAATAAGCTTCCAGAGCCAACTTAACTTTGTTCATCAGCCACATCGGAGTAGATGTTGCTCCGCAAATACCTATTTTATCTCCTGCTTTAAACAGGTCTTTATTTAATTCCTCCTCACTGCTTACAAAATGAGTGTTTGGATTATATTGTCTGCAGACATCAAACAAAACCTTTCCGTTAGAGGATTTCTTACCGGAAACAAATACAATATGATCAAAGTTTACTACAAACTTTCTCAAGTCCTCATATCGGTTTGAAACCTGGCGACAAATCGTGTCATTGGCCTTAACCTCATAACCTCTTTTGAGAAGCTCATCCTTTATCTGATAAAATTTGTCGGTACTTTTTGTAGTCTGGCTATAGAGTGTAAATTTTTGAGGCAGCTCAACCTGATCGAGTTCAGAAATATCCTGAAATACCAGAGCTTCATTATTGGTCTGTCCCTGTAAACCGATCACTTCCGCATGTCCATGTTTCCCAAAAATCAAAACCTTCTCATCATTATCGTATGAGCCTTTGATTCTGTTCTGCAATTTTAAAACCACCGGGCATGAGGCATCAATCAGGGTAATATTATTTTCAAGGGCAAGGCGATAGGTTTCGGGAGCTTCACCATGTGCCCTGATCAATACCTTTTCATTTCTAATGTTCAGCAGGTCGCTGTGAGAAATAATCCGCAGACCCTTAGCCTTTAAGCGGCAGACTTCTTCGTCATTATGAACAATATCTCCAAGACAATACAGGTAACCATCTTCCTCCAGAATCTCCTCCGCCATATCAATAGCATAAACTACTCCGAAGCAAAAGCCGGAGTCCTGATCAATTGTTACTTCGAGATTAAGTTTCATTTTCCTGATTCAATTATTTCTTGCAAACACCCTTTATTTTACAAAAATACTAAATAGTTTATCAGATTGCTGCAATATTCAGGACGAGGAAAAAGACTGTCTGAACTAACAAAAGTAACACCGCTGCTTTATTTTCTTTCCTGAAATTCATTTTGCGAAACAGCATAAAAAGCAGGAAAGAAAACAAATACCAGCCCAGGTAGTTCTGAACAGGAATAAGCCCGCCACTCCACGACCAATAGTCAAAACGGACAGCCACCGGCTCAATAAGAAAATCTATTAGTGTTAAGATCAGAGCTCCGAGAACTGAAAAAAGCACACTGCTTTTTAATTTAAATTGTTGAAGAAATACACCGGCTGAATAAACCAGAATCAGCCAGTTTACACCTATCATCAACGGAGTTTCCCATAGCTTAATTCCGAGGGCATGACCATAGGTATATTCACCGAATATCAATCCTGAATTGACACCAATAAGTTCAATGAGAAATCCGAGACAGTAAATAATCAGAGCAAATATTTTCAGCTCCGCTGAATTATCAGCTGCCGTCAGGATTAAAAGAAACAGCATCAGCAGCAAGTGGAATGGAACCAGTCTGACAAACAGTGTTTCCAGCCCAGGGATAAGAAAACCCATTAAACCTACTGCATGAAACAGCACAATTAAAAAGCTGCAAATTTGTACTCTGCTCAGTTTCATTACCGGATAACCCTGCCTTTCCAAAAAATCGTTTTTGTATAATATTTATTAACAGACATAACTGAAATTATAACCAGACATAACAGCTGAAAAGGATGTAAAATAATATTCACCAAAACATTCTGCCCGGAAATCAGAGAAATCATCACTCTGCTTAAAACGACCAGAGTTAATCCAAACATAAGCAGTTCCAAACTCAGTGAAACTGAGGCAGCCAGCGGACCTATGATAACCAGAAATAAATAAAAAAAGAGTCCGAAAACATTATTGTTAAACCCCGCAAAAAAATTCTTACTAAAACCCGTAACCGCTTCACCGAAGCTTTTATACATCCGGCAGCGGATGAAATTATTTGCAAGCAATGCTTCACCGCGATAACCGAAAGTTTTAACCAGTTTCATGATCTCAATATCTTCAACAACCTTGGTTCTGACCTGCTCATGCCATTGATTTGCCCTATAAGTTTCGGCATCAAACATCATAAACTGCCCGCTTGCTGCAGAAAAAGACGGGTTTTTAGAGATTCTGACCAACCTGAGCGGGAGCAGGTTCAAAAGGAAATAATGCATCAGAGGAACAACAAGACGTTCACCGAGACTGAGCATAATCTGATTTGTAAACAAGCTGAGCAGGTTAAGACGAAATAATTTCATCCGGTGAACCGCATTATTTATCAAACCATCTTTGACTATCTCGTCGGCATCCAGAAAAATGAAATATTTCCCTCTGGCCGCATCTGCAAGCTGATAACAGGCGTAATTCTTGCCTAACCAGCCGGCAGGAAGTTCCTTTCCTTTCATTACAGTAAATCTGTAATCTCTTGCACAGAAATCTTCACATAGTTGCAGGGTATTATCAGATGAATTATCATCCAGAACAATGACTTCATAATTATGATAATCCTGATCCCGGATTGATTGCAGCAGATTTAAAATATTCTCTTCTTCATCACGTGCCGGAATTAAAATGGAAACTTTATCATCATAATGCCTGGATGATCTCCCAAGTTTTGGATTCGATAAAAAGTTAAAGAGGGTGACAGTAAACCGCAGAATCAGGAAAAAGAAAATCAGATAAATCAGAATCATACTTAAATAATATTTGAAGTCTGCTTTTGCCTCGAATGTTCATAATGCTTGTTATAGGCACTTTTAATTAATTGAAGGCTGGTATATTCGGCACCCTCCCATTCCTGCAGATAACAATTAAATACAGGCTTACGATTCTGAAAATGATCCATAAAGCCTGCAGCAAACACATACTGAAAGTTCCTATTAGAGGAATTAATCAGGTTCATTAAGCCCTTTTCAAATTTAACTTCAGTAACATGCCCTGAATAAAGTTTACCCTGAGGGAAAATCAGAACCAGATTCTCAGGATCATTGAGCAAACTACCCGCATATTCAAGTGATTTTATCATGCTTCTTGAATTGCTCTTCACAGAAAAGCCTCCGAGATATTTCAGAAACCAAACCGCTCTGTAGTTTTCATCAGAGATCATCACATGAAACTTTTTGCCAAAATAAAGCTTATTGATATGAAACATCAGAAAGCCATCCCACCAGGAAAAATGATTGGCAAGAAGCAAAATCGACCTGTTTTTATCAAATGGAATACGGTTGTATTTCAGATCCTCAAAATCAGATTGAATGATTCTTCGGATATACCATGAAAAGAAAGCATAAACAATTTTGTTCTTGCGCGGTTCAAGCATATCTAAAGATAGAATATATTCATATTTTCCAAAATTGATTATCCGATCAGATCTGAAACTATTTTTGCTGAAAGCAATGCCAAAGGAATTCCTCCTCCGGGATGCACACTCCCTCCCGCAAAATACAGGCCCCTGATATCTGAAGAAAAATTGGCATGTCTTAAAAAAGCAGCAAACTGACTGTTAGAACTGCTTCCATACAACGAACCCTGATAGGAGAATGTTCCCGAATCTATTGTTCTAGGATCAAGAACAGATTCACAGCTGATAAACTGACTGATGTCTACACCGAGATTTCTTGATAACTTCTCAATAATATTCTGTCTTGCCTCCTTGATCAGAGTATCCCAGTCCTGACCATTATTGGCCGGAACATTAATCATCGTAAACCAGTTTTCGCCACCTTCCGGAGCATCATCTCTTTTATACTTTGAAGTAATATTAATGTAAATAGTGGGATCTTTATAAACAGATTTCTTTTCCCAGATTTGCCGGAATTCCTCATGATAATTTTCAGAAAAGAAAATATTATGTAAATCGAGCTCCGGAAAAGATTTATTAATACCCCAGTAAAATATCAGGGCAGAACTGCTTCTTTCCTGATTAAGAATACGCTCAGGTGCCTTATAGCCTTTGAGAAGCCTGTTATAAGTGTACCATACATCCATATTCGAAACAACAATATCGGCATTATGTAACTCCCCGCCCGTACTTATTCCGGTTATATAACCTTCATTTACTAATATCTCATTCACATAAGAGTTGTAATGAAAGACAACCCCAAGATCAATAGCCAGCTTAACCAGAGAGCTCACGATGGCATACATGCCTCCTGTTGGGAAATAGGCTCCAAAATGTTGTTCAAAATGCGGGATAACGTTCAATGTTGCCGGCGCACGGTATGGATTAGAGCCGTTATAAGTTGCATATCTGTTAAAGAAACGTATGGTCTTCGAGTCTCTGAAGTTCTTTGCTATTGCACTGTTCATGGAACGAAAAGCATCGATTTCAGGAAAGCGCAATAATGATTTTAAAGTCCTGAGATTAAAATAGCTACTGAATTTGTGCAATGATCTTTCCAGAAAAACCGGATTGGTAATCTCATAGATCGTTTTACTCTTGTCGAGAAAATTTACGACTGATTCATAACTGTCGGAAGTTTTGGAGGCAATCTCCTCAGCGAATTTTTCACGGTCCGCAAAAGCTTCAATACGGGTACCGTCTTCATAGAAATACTTACAAACAGTATCCAGCTTTTTAAAATTAAAGTAAGCCTCCGGATTTTTTCCTGCAAGCAAAAACAGCTCATTCACATACTGCGGCATGGTAAACAAACTGGGACCTGTATCAAAACGATAGCCATTCTGCATGTTTTCCGAAAGTTTACCTCCCGGACCGGATGCAGCTTCAAATACCTGAACCTGATAACCTTTTACGGCCAGACGGATTGACGCGGCAATACCGGCAATGCCTGCCCCGATAATTATTGCTTTGGACATGCAACGAAATTACATTATTTCCTTCCTCCGCAATTTATCCGGAACAAATATGACCAGATTATTAAAATTCTGCTCAATCAGCCTAAACAATTATCTCATCTTACGATCTTTGATTAACTGATCAACCGAATACGGTCCGGAACCTACGACCCAGAAAAGAATCAATAGCATAAGTACAATCAGAGAGAGCCATAATTCAGAATTTAATGCTGAAAAGCCTTTCGTTAAATTCACGAAAAATACAGCTCCCAGCAGAATAGGAATCTGAACAACACAGGCAAACCGGGTAACAAGCCCTACTGCGATTAACACTCCGCCTACCAAATGGGCAAATGCCACAGTATGAACAAGCGCCATAACCAGTAAGCCGGAAAAACCAAAAGTATTGTTCTGCAGAATCCAGTCCTTCTGAGCTTCAGTATCACTTATAAAGGCAAGGCCTTTGCTAAGAATGAGAAGTCCGAGTACAATACGGATCAAATCGAGCCACTTAGCGTGATGCACATCGCCCCAGTGCTCTATTTTTTGAACTAAGTTCATATAAACCTCCTTTTTTAACAGGCTGATTACATACAAGTTACGAAAAAATATTGAAAATTACTCTATTGACAGATTATTTAAGCGTATTTAAAACGCTAAACATTTTCCGCCTCACTACAGAACTGCTGCCATGATAATTATTTACTATAAAAGAAAATACGAACGGAGTACCCGATGCACCGGTATGATATCCGGTGTAAGCTAAAACATCACTGATACTTCCACTTTTCATTTTCATATTATTATAAACCGGCAAACTCTCGTAGAACCCACCAAACCAAGGTTCATTTTTAGCGCTTTGTAATATACGCGCCATCGACATGGTAGTTACGCGGTTTGCGGGTGATAATCCGCTACCATCATAGATATTCAGTGATGCAGGATCAATACCAATCTTTTGATCCCAGAATTTTTTAATGAGTTCAACAGCTTTGGTTGTACCGGCTTCATTTAGCTGCTTCAAAGCGATGGTTCTGATCAAATGCTCACCAAAAAGATTAATACTTTTACGGTTAAACCAGTAAACAATCTTATCAAGCTCAGGTGAGGTATGTATATCAATAATTTTCGACTGCGGGATAAATGTTTCTTTATTGGCTGTCAATGTTCTGGCTGTAACAGGCCCTTTGACAACCTGAATCTGCGACTGCTTCAGTCTCTCGGTAAAATGATAGACAAAATCAAAAGCCGGATCAGGAACAGAGGCTGAAATAGCTTTTTTCAGATCTATTCCATAAGTTCCTCTTAAATAAACTATTGTTGAAAAAGGTGCTGAGTAAGCATAAACATTATCACCGGTACCTGCTGCACCTGTTGTTACCTCATTTACTATTTTGAGATAATTCATCTCGGGCTGAACCCTTAAAAGCTCAGCAGGGGCTCCAACTCTGCCAGGTTTAAAGATCAGATCAAACTGATTTTCACGCCAGCTTAGTGAAGAAGAACCTGCACCATAATAATTCCCCATATCCTGCCATGTCCATCCTCCCGGAAGGGTTTCTGTCCCAAAAAGTCGATCATCAGCAATAATATATCCCGAAACCTGTTTTATGCCTGCACGGATAATCGCATCAGTCCATTTCTTAAGAATCAATTCACTTCGGCTATTTTCATAGCGATCACTTCCCAATACCGGATCACCGCCTCCGGTAATAATTAAATCCCCGTTTAAAGTTCCGTTCGCAAGGATTGTCCCGGAATAACCCAAAGTTGTTTCCCATGTAAAATCCTTACCAAGCAGATGATATGCCGTGGCAGAGCTTATCGTTTTTAAAGTGGATGCACTTGCCAGTCCGGTATTACCATTTTGCGAAAACACAACAGCACCGGTCTGTGCATTCAAAACTGTCAGAGAGCTACTTGCATACTTCAGATCAGCATCAGACTCAAAAGCTCTGTAAGCACTTTCAATCTTTTGCCTGATTGGTTGCGCTGAACTGTAAATTGAAAACAGGAGCAGAAAGGTAAGCAGAAAATATCGCATGGTATATCCGGGCAAGAGTATTTCAAATCAATAAAAGAATCCGATGCAAAATCGTAATTCTATTGGCAAAATGCGAGTCAGAGAGTGGAAAATAATTTCTGGCGAAAGTCTGAAACTTATTATTGATCAATGCAGAATGATGTGAGCAGATATAAAACCAGCAAAATCAAACTCTGCTTTTCGGGCCTAAAGGCTTTTTGTTTTCATCATATTGATCAGGCTCCCCACAGCTTTAGCTGTCCTGATCAGATTGGAAGCTGTAAACTTCATAGCTGAGTCTAAATCGGCTGGCTGATTACCAATAGCCAGAAGTACATTAAAATACTTATCCATTCCAGGAGAGTTGGTGAGAGGTACTTTACCGGCGAATCCGATAACAGGAAGATCTTTTTCTCTGGCATATTTTGCGACGGCAAAAGGGCCTTTTCCCTGTAGTGTTTGCTCATCCAGACTACCTTCTCCGGTAATCAGAATATCCGCTTTTTTAAGGCTCTCAAAAAACCCGGTCAGTTTAAGAAAATGCTCTGCCCCATTCAGTAATTCTGCATTAAATACAGCCTTCAGGCTTGCAGCAACACCTCCTGCTGCACCTCCGTAAACAATTTCATCCATTCTCTGCCCATTTAACCGGAAAACAGAATCTGAAAGTTTCTTTAGAACAGTATTCAAAACAGGAACATCTTCAGGACGTGCACCCTTCTGCGGGCCAAATACTGCTGCTGCCCCATTAGGCCCCAGCAGAAGATTATCTACATCACATAAAACTGAGATACGGCAATCAGCTATCCTCCGGTCAATTTCAGAAAGATCAATGGAATGTAAAGCACCTAATTTCTCAGGTAAGGCAATTAAGGAATTACCATGAGTGTCAAGAAATTTAGCCCCAAGGGCACTTAAAATGCCAATTCCGCCATCCACGGTCGCAGATCCGCCAAGTCCGATGATAATATTCTTTACACCTCTTGCCAGAGCATATCCGATCAATTCACCGGTTCCATAAGAAGAAGCTCTCAAAGGTGCTCTTTCATCGGGATGGAGCAAACGGATACCCGAGGCATCCGCCATCTCAATCACAGCTGTTTTGCCTTGATCGATCATACCCAAAGGAGCCTTGATCAAACGACCAAGAGGATCATAGACATCATATTCATGCCAGACACCCTGACATTTCTCCACCAGCAAACGTCCGGTACCATCGCCTCCGTCAGCAATCGGAAAACATTCAGATGTAAAGTTTAACCCACTGCGTTTTAAACCCTCCTGAATGGCATCAGCTGCCTCATTTGCCGTAAGACTATGTTTAAAAGCATTGGGTGCAATCAGGATATGCATGCTGATTAATCTTCAACTTCTACAATCATTTCAATTTCAATTGCCCAATTTGCCGGAAGAGCTGAGGTTCCAACAGCTGAACGGGTATGTTTACCCTTTTCTCCAAACACTTCTACCATCAGATCAGAGAATGCATTCATTACCTTAGGCTGATCTTTAAAATCCGGGGTAGACTGAACCAAACCCAATACTTTAACAATCCTCTTAACCTTATTCAGATCTCCGATTTCTGCTTTCAGGCTTGACAATAAGGCAATTCCTGTTAAACGTGCTGCTTCCTGACCTTGTTCAAGCGTCAGATCGTCTCCAACTCTTCCGGTAACCCTGCTTCCGTCCGGTTTATCCGGACCATGACCGGCCGTATAAATAAGATTACCCACACGAACAGTTTTTACATAACTGGCTAATGGCGCACTTGGAGTTGTTAAAACAATGTTCAGATCCTTCAGCCGCTGATCAAAATCAATAATTTCAGCTTTCGGCTCTTCCTTTACCTGCTCTGTAGACGCAGATTTACAGCCAATTAAGGCAATGGCAATCATAGATAGCAAGAAATACTTCTTCATGTTAACTTGGATAAAATTTAAATCAAATAAATCACTGAAAACAAATAATGCTGATCTGCTAAATCGTTAAGAGAAAGCAGATCAGCATTAAATTACCGGTTTGAAAAATAAAATTCTTATTCCTCAACCTCAACGATCATCTCGATCTCAACAGCAATATTTCCAGGTAAAGCAACCATACCCACTGCTGAACGTGCATGTTTGCCTTTCTCTCCGAATACATCTACCATCATATCAGAAAATGCATTCATTACCTTAGGCTGATCTTTAAACTCAGGTGTAGACTGTACCATTCCAAGAACTTTAACCACTCTTTTAACTTTACCTAAGTCACCAATTTCCTTTTTAAGACTTGACAATAAAGCGATACCAGTTAAACGCGCTGCTTCCTGGCCCTGCTCAATAGTCAGATCACCACCAACAACACCCTGTAAAGTTCCGCCTTCAGGTTTGTCCGGACCATGCCCGGAAGTATAAACAAGATTACCAACACGAACTGTCTTAACAAAGTTTGCAGTTGGAACTGAAGGCTCTACCAATTGAATATTTAATTCCTTCAGACGTGCTTCTATGTCTACTGCAGGTGCAGCAGCAGTTTCCTGCTTTGCTGATTCTTCTTTTTTAGGGCTGCAGCTAACTAAAGCAATTGACAAAAGGAATAACAAAGTGTACTTTTTCATAATTGTTTGATTTTTAAATTATTATTTATTTACAATATTGACTGGATTACCATTCAGGAATGAAGATAAATTATTTTCTGCAATTCCCATCAATCTGGCTCTGGCTTCTTTCGTTGCCCAAGCAATATGAGGGGTAATCAGACAGTTTTTTGCCTTAAAAAGCGGATTGTTTTCTGAAGGTGGCTCAACTGAAAGCACATCGATTCCGGCGCCTGCAATTACCCCGGCATTCAGCGCATCTGCAAGATCCTGATCTACCATCAAAGGACCTCTCGATGTATTCAGAAAGAAAGCAGTTTTCTTCATCAGTTTCAAAGACTCTTTATTAATCATTCCCTGGGTTTCAGGAAATAAAGGACAATGGATACTGACCACATCTGAATCGGTCAGCAACTCATTCAAACCTACCCATCTGAAATTCTTGCGATGCGACTGATCACTTTGCCGTCTGGAATAGGCGATCACATTCATGCCAAAAGCCGTTGCGACATCAGCCACCTTTTGCCCGATCATACCAAAACCTATGATCCCTATGGTTTTATCAGCCAGTTCCACCAAAGGAAAATTCCAGTAACAGAAATCAGGCGATGCAGCCCAGCCACCTTCAAAGACTGAATCGCTATGACTCTGAACATGCTGACAAAGCTCCAGCAACAATGCAAAGGTCATTTGAACCACTGAGGCTGTACCATAACCCGGTACATTGGCAACCAGAATACCTCTTTTCTTTGCATAATCCACATCCACCACGTTATAGCCTGTTGCCAGCACTCCAATGTATTTCAGGTCTGGAAGCTGCTCCAGAATATTTTCTCTCAGAGGAGTTTTATTTGTGAATACGATCTCTGCCCCCCGGCAACGCTCCAGAATCTGGCTCTCAGGCGTCCTGTCATGAACCTGTAGATCACCATACTGCTTGATTCCATCCCAGTTAAGATCCCCCGGGTTTAATGTATAACCGTCTAATACAACTAATTTCATCCTAAATATATTTTTAAAATTTCTTCCAACTGTCAATTGTCAACTATCAATTGTCAACTCTCTACACTCTTGACCAGGCCATATTCAATACCCGCTTGGCATTGGCAATCACGATATCAGAATCCTCATCTCCAAAAGGTTTTACTTCAAAACTCACCACAGGCGGGTTTTCAGTATTCAGGAATCCTATATTCAGGAGCACCCTGAGGTATTCAATCACTTCATCCACATCATTTTCACCTCCCGGAAATCCGAAGCGAGGATGAACATCCCCATATGCCGGCATATCAGGACTTTTCACCACACAGTTACCAATATGTGCATGCACAATATAATCTTTAACCGGAAGTATGGACTCTTCTATGGTCTCATGAATCAATGGAATATGACTCAGATCTACCATTAAGCCGAAATGATCATGTGTTTTCCTGATTTCTTTTGCATAGCGTAAAGCCAGGTCAGCAGGCCCGATCAGGCTTCTCTTATCCACGTCGTAATCAAATACTTCCAATGCAATTTTCAGATCGCCCTTACTTTTGGCATAAGCACAAATCTCATTAGTCGATTTAATAAGAGCCTGAAAAGCTTCCTCTTTGCGGCTTTCTTCATAATTACCACTCAGGAATGCGAAACTGGAAGCACCGATTTCATAAGCTTCATCGATACCTTCCTTTAAATTATTTAATGCCTTTAGGCGTTCCTCCTCAACCAGACTGTTGATATTCATTCCGGTTGTCAGCAATCTTGGCTGTGCTCCATAAGCTACGGTCATGTGCGAGCTATCCAGCATCTTCTTTACTGCAGCACGTGCCTCAGGATCCTTAACCGTAGTGATCTCAATAGCACTGAAATAATCATCAACCACAATTTTACGGATGGTTTCCACAACAGGCCCTTCTCCTTTAATCGTTGACGGATAGGCCATAAAGTGAACCAGACCCACTCTCATGTATTTACATAATGCTTCATTCATAATAATAAAGGTATAATCGTATGTTCTTCTGTTTACAAACTCTCTCTGATCGTCTTAATCAGATTCAAAGCACGGCTTGACTCCGCTGTAAGATCATCGTACAATTTATTCTCAATGACATTTTTAGTAATCATCTTGCTTCCGCCAACTGCACAAACACCTGCTTTAAACCAACTGCGAAGATTAGCTTCATTCAGCTCGATGCCACCTGTTGGCATGAAGACAATATCGGTAAATAATGCCTGAACAGCCTCAATAAAAGAAGGCCCTAAGGTATTTGCAGGAAATAGTTTAACAATTTTGGATCCGCATGCCTCGGCACGAATAATTTCGCTGGGAGTCATACAACCCGGTACACAAAGCAAATTATGACGATCAGATAATTCAATAACTGATTCCAGAATGCCCGGACAAACCAGAAACTCTGCTCCTTCATCAATATAGGCCTTTGCCGAGTCAGGATTCTTAATCGTACCAATTCCAAGGCGCATCCCCGGCATCTCCGCATCGCAGGCTTTACGCATTTCCTTAAAATTCTTCATTGCTTTCTCACCGCGGTCGGCGTATTCGGTCGTACGAATCCCTCCCTGATAAAGAGCCCTCATTAATTCTATACTTACCTCCGCATCTGCAGCATAATAAAGAGGAACAATTCCCTGTTCCTTCATGAGTAGCGACAGCTCTGATTTTTTATCCATTTCTTTTATTCCGTTTTATAGTTTATATCCCTGACGGGCCAATAGTTTCCATTTACCCTGTTTCTTATACCAAACCATCACATTTCCAAAACGCAAAGGCAGTGGATTGCCATCACGGGTAGCACTGGCAACAACTATATGTCTCACAAAAGCATGCTTACCCTTAATCTGAATGGTTTGATTCTCCGGATCAATGGATTTAAAAAAGGTTGGTCCATCCAGCACTGCCCTGATGAATGCCGCTTTATTCTGAATCACACCTCCTGAATGACCAAAAGTTAGTTCATCACGGGTAATAGCTGATAATGCTGCACTATCTCTCTGAACAATGGCTTTGTTCAAATCTTTCACACGCTGTGCAATATGTGTTTCTTCTATTGTCTGAGCCTGGATACCGGTGGCAAGCAGCAAAGCACCTAAAAACATTAAAAAATATCGGTTCATGGTATTGATTTTCATTTAATTAGCTTCCTCTTCATCTATTGGTTTACCTTTCCAGAAGGAGGCAAGAATAGAGCCGCTGATATTCATCATCGGACCATATATCATCGGGGCAAGGCCTACGGTTCCAAGCTTACCCATTCCATGGGCAAGGCCTTTGGAAAGCCCTGCATTCTGCATACCTACATTGATTGCAATGGTACGGGAATCCTTTTCATCCATTCCAAACATTCTTGCTGCCCAGTAACCAAGCGTATAACCCAAAAGATTATGGATTAAGACCAGTAAAATGAGTAAAGGTCCCACTGTCAGTAAACTTTCCCTTCCAACTGCAGTTACAATGATGATGATAAAAGCAATACCAAACATGGAAACAATCGGCATCACCGAATTGATCCATTTCATTTTATCTTTCATCAGTTCATTGATTCCAATGGCTAAAGTAATCGGGATAATCACCATCTTCATGATATCCCACATCATCGCCAGAACATCAATCTCGATGAATGAACCTCCCAGAAGCTTCATCAGCAAAGGAGTCAGGAACGGAGCAAGCAGAGTAGCAATAGACGTTAATGTAATAGAAAGAGCCAGATTTGCCTTGGCCAAATAGGATATGACATTGGCTGCAACTGCATTGGGTGCGCATCCGATCAGAATCATTCCGGCTGCAATTTCCGGAGAGAAATTACTCAGGCTTGCCAAGGCTAATCCGAGCAGGGGCATAATGGTAAAATGACTTAATATTCCGACAAAAACACCCTTAGGAGCTTTAAATACGCCCAGAAAGTCTCTGTAATTCATCGTGATCCCCATGCCAAACATAATCAGCTGAATAAGCGGTGTGATCAATCCTGAAAGCTTATAACCATTGATCTCGATAAAATACTGAGGAAAAATTAATGCTGTAGATACCACACCAATAATCATTAATGGATAAGCGAAGCCCTTCAGAGCAGAAACTCCCCGGACTCCCAGTGCAACAGAGACAATCCCTGCAATCAAAAATGGCTCTGCAGTTGACTGACCGCCGATAGCATAAAAACCCGCAGCAGTAAGTAAACTTAATGCCCCAAGGCCCATCACAATTTTGAATATTGGTTTCATAGCTTAGAATAATATTTTTACCAGGTTCTTTTAGACAGAAACTGATCCAGCTGGGCGCGGCTAATCTTACGCTCCGTCGGATTTCTGTCGAGCCACTTTAAATACTCCACCCTAACCGGTTCAGTCCATTGGGTATCCACCTCTTCTGCCTTATATACTCCTTTACGAATCATCTCATGACCAAAACGATCTTTTGAAGCAATAAACTCGGCTGTGGAAACTACTAGTTCAGCCAGATGTGCCGGAATAAAAACTACACCTGCTCTACCGGCAATAACCAGATCGCCGGGAAGCACAATGGCAGTTCCAATAGTAATCGGTGAATTTAAACCCATCAGTACCACACCCTGCAAAAACTGTGGAGCAAAATCTCTGACGAAGGCATTGAAGCCCTTGATCTCTGCCAGTCCGTCTACATCTCTTGCAAAGCCATCGAACACTACCCCATTACCCGAATTCTTGTAAATTACATTCCCAAGATTATCACCCATCAGGGAGCCTACTCTCCCCTTATTGTCGGCTACGTAAACATCTCCCTTGGTTAACATATTAATCGGCCAGTGCAGATGTCTGCCTTTACGGCCTTGCTTTGCAGCACGGTCGACGATATTCTTTTCCACGTCCGGACGGATAGGCATGAACTGTGCAGTCAGTGCTCTTCCAACTACTTTGACATCCTCATGCAGAATCTTCCAGTTACGTTCATACTGGTAGAGATATCCTTCATTATTTAATATCTGCCAGGCTTCTTCAATACCTATCTCTTTTGCTCTTTCTACCAGATCGTCTGAAATACGAGGACGTCCGTCTTCAAAACGTTCACCCTTCCAGGCAGAAGTTAAAAATATTAACTCCTCTTTGGGAATGGTCTGGGCTTTTATTGACTGAAATGAAAGAGCAAAGCAAGAAATAAACAGAAATAGAGAAAATCTATAACTCATGATAATTTTATAAATATAATTGATATTATTTTTTTACGAATTCAAGCCGACCAAAACACTTATGCCTTTTTAGGAAATTTCCATATTTCCAGGGCATTCTTTCCCATAATCAGATCCAGATCTTTATCAGTATAGAAATCACAATATTTTTCCATGAACTCAAGCTCCTTATCCATTGGAAGCTCCCATCTTGGGAATGGATATCCAGTACCCCATATAATCTGCTTTGCACCGAACTCTTCATAAATTGCCTTATAGAACGGAAGCGTATCCTCATACGGATATTTTTTAACTTCCGACATTTCATACGGTTCAGAATTGCTGATCCAGACATTTTTGAAACGGCTAAGCTTAAACATTTTTTTAAACTCAGGCCAGCAATCGGCAGCTTTCAGATCAGGCTTACCTGCATGATCAACTACAATTTTTACTCCGGGGAACCTTTCTGCCATATCTTCAAGCATCGGCATCTGATGAGGAAGAATATAATAATTAAAGCAAAGACCCAGCTTTTCGGCTTCTTTCCACAAAGGATAATGTGCCGAAGAATTTAACCACGTTTCTTTGGGATGATATATCGGGCTGAAACGCATACCCTGAAAACCATGTTCGTTCACCCAATATCTGAGGTTATCTACAATTTTTGGATCATGAGGATTAAGCAAGCCATGAGCAACAAACAAATTCGGATAGGTCTTCAGACAATGCGCCTTGTATGAATTATCCCAGCCATAATATCGGGGATTGATCAGAACGCCGTAAGTGATATTAAAATCCTTCATTTGCTTCACCTGATTTTCTATGGGTGCTTCCATACTGGCTTTAGCATTGGGATTTTCAGGATGCTTAAACGGAAATCTTGGATCAAAATTCCATGTTTCCACATGGGTATCGATGATCAGACGTTTCTTTTTAAACTTCTCAGGCATGGAAGCGAATACTGATGAAGACGGATCAAGCATACCTATCAGTGGCAAGGCTGCCATCCCTTTTATAATGTCTCTGCGTTTCATAGGTTTTATTTTAAATCTTTCCTTTTTTAAGTTGCAAGCGGTTGCCCTCCCGGAATCATTACCCTCTGCCGTGGAAGTTTAGTCGTATTGCGTTTAGCCGTAAATTTTGCAGTCAGATATTCTCCCATATGAATATCGCCTGAAATTGTATCGCCTTTTACCTTTCCGGAGAACAGGTAAATAATGATATTTCCAACAATAGGAATAGTACTTCTGATTTTCACTTCATCACCATCGATTGTCCCTACCATGTTCTTGGTATCCATATCACCTTTATGCGTTCCCTGTATCCAGTTACCATCCTGCTCAATCACAAAAGAATGCTGACTGGTACTTAAGGCATACTGAACCTCCACATCCCATCGTCCACTGAGATTAGCAAGGGGTGCTGCCATTTCCGGCTTAGGATTACGCTTTCTCGATAACACTTCATATAAGCGGTCGGCCACGATCTTCTCTTCACCGGGTTGCATATGCCCCGGGGTAATCTGTATTGAAGTCGTTCCATCGGCTTCATCCCGATTACCCAGAGCGATTCTTGGTTTAGACCTTCCTACTTCTTCTGCAATCTCATATCCGGTAACAGGATAATTTTGAGGGTCCCAGATGATATGCAGAACCGGATATTTATTATTCAGGTTTGTAGGTTCAATAATTTTTGTGCTGAATCCGCTGATTGATGATACTTTCTTCGAAATCACATTCAGCCAGGCAAGCCATCTCTGCCATTCTGCATCATGATCCCGAACCAGCCAGTCCTCCACAGCAGCCACCATTCCGACTATCTCATCACGATCTAATTTATTATCACGTCCGGGGCCATGATGAGGCGCACTGGCTTGCCAGGCAGCCATAAGAATTTTCTTATTACCAAACAGCAATCCGGCTGATTGCGGTCCCCGGATAGTTTTACCACCACTGTATGCCACCACATCTGCACCTCTTTCCAGATGAACGGGTGGTATAGTAAGTCGTTCGGCTGCAGCATCCATCAGAATCGGAACGCCTTTTGGCCTGGCAATAGAAGCAATAACCTCCAGTGACAATGGCTGACCGGTATCTGAGGCAGCTCCCGGAGTTCCGGAAGTAAGATAAATCATCGCTGTTTTCGAATTTATTGCTTTTTCAAGTTCTGCAGCTGTAGAAACGCTGACTATTTTAACTCCGATATTTCTGACTGCATGATCATAATGCTGTCGGGAATAGCGCGGAATAATTACTTCAGTCTTCTCAAATCCGGTAAGGTCAGGTATTCGAATGAGGCGTTCAGGACTTCCACCGGTTACACAAGCTGCAGTAACATGCTTCACACCGGCTGCACAACCTGAAGAAACCATTCCCCATTCCGTTTTCGTGAGCTCAGCAAGCCGCTTTCCGGCAGCCTCAGCAAGTTCATCAAGCTGTACAAAATTATTACTGGCTGCCTCCAATGCCTCTTTTACTTTAGGAAGCTTTATCGATCCACCTATTATTGTATAAGAACCACGGCAATTGATAATGGGCTCGACACCCATAGCTCTGTAAATATTAGTCTCTGCTAAAAAAGAGTTTAAAGTTGTTTCCGTCTCACCTGCCTGTCCCATTAATTCAGCTCCTTCCAGAGAAAGAACATTCCCAACCACCGGAAGTAAAGCAAGACCTTTTATCACATTTCTGCGCTTCATAAAGTATATTATTATTATTAATTATTGATTGTATTTATTAGCCGACAAGCCATTCAGATCCCAAATAATTCTCCCTCCACGGATTGTCATTTCAGCCTCCAGCTTCTTGTCGCCTTCAATTCGGTTATTCGCAGAGTCGACAAACCCAAATTTTCCTGTCAGCACATTCAGAACAGTAATATCTGCTACCGAACCTTCAGATAAATTCCCTAAGTCTTCTCTTTTGATGGATTGTGCAGCATTCCAGCTTCCCCGGGCAATAACATCCGGAAGGCTCATCCCTATATTCAGATATTTAGACATCACATTCAACATATTCTTCATCCCCGAATTCATACTGAAACGATGCTCATCAGTTCCAAAAGAATTTGGCCATAAACCCTGTTTAAATGCAGGAATAGCCTGATTAAACCAAAATCCAACACCTCCATGGCCCACATCAAAAAGAACGCCTCTTTTCTGAGCTTCCAAAACGAATGGTCTGACTTTCCCCTGCTCATCTACCACCGGCATTCGCTCAGAAACGTTCTCAAAAGAATGAGTGATAATATCTCCCGGACGCATATGATCCAGCTGATCCTTTAAGGAATATTCAGGCATATGACATTCAACAAAAAGTGGTTTATCAGCAAGTTTTGCAGCTTCTGATGCCCGTTCAAACGGAATCCAGCTTTTCCCTTTATAATGACCTACCCGGGTACCGACAATCAAGTCGGGGTATTGCTGAATGGTTTCAAGGGTCTTTTGAACATCCAGAGTATTCATATCGGGTTCAAAGGCTGAGCCTGCACTAAAGCCTGTATCAAAAATATTGATCCAGGCCAATACTCTGGTTAAAGAGTTGTCTACTACCTTGGCTTTGAATTCAGGAAAAGTTCTCCATCCTGTTGTTCCGGCATCTACAACGGTAGTAATTCCGGAGCGGGGACCAAACGCATCGGGAAGCTGACTTCCCGGACCATCTGCAAAGCCCGGTTTACTTCCGGCAAAAACATGAGTGTGAATATTAATGAGTCCGGGGCTAACGATCAATCCGCCAACATTAATTACTTTTTTTGACGCAGATTCAGAAATACCTTTACCGACTTTAGCAATTTTTCCTGCTTTAATAGCAACATCCATTTGCTCATCAATATGATTACGGGCATCTATCACCCGTCCACCTTTAAGTAAAAGATCATATTCCTGAGCCTTCAATACTACAGGACTGCTTAACAATAAAAATAAAACAGATGCAGATTGCAGTGAAAGTTGTACCCGATCTCTCAGTTCAACAAAGAATCTGATCATAATCTCATAATTTTCTGTTTGTGTTGTACTTTGTTCCATAATCATTCAGCAAAAATTATTCTTTCCAGGCTTGCCCACTTATTCCATTCAAATCCCACATGATTTTTCCCGCACGAAGAGTTAATTCTGCTTCCAGTTTCTTTGTTCCGCTGACACTTACTTTTCTTACATCTGTAAATCCGAATTTACCTTCGCGGAGATTAAACACCGCAATATCGGCCTCTGAACCAACACTCAGATGACCAAGATCCGTACGTTTGATCACTTTTGCCGGAGCCCAGGTTGACCGTTCAATCACGTCCTGAAGCTTCATTCCTAAAGCTAGGAATTTTGACATTACATTCGTCATGTCTTTCATTCCGGCGTTCATACTCAAATCATGAAGATCAGAACTGATTACATCAGGTAGAAAACCCTGTTTAAATGCAGGGATGGCCTGTGACCAGGAAAATGCTCCGCCTCCATGCCCCACATCGAAAATAACACCACGCTTCTGCGCTTCGAATATAAAGGGCTTCAGTTTTCTTGATTTCTCATCTACAATAGATTCGCGACCTGCACTAATCTCTGAGAAAGTATGAGTAAAAATATCTCCGGGCCTGAAATGCTTTAAAAAAAGTGATTCAATGGAGTTAGTTGGGATATGCTCCCCAAAATCTACCATAATAGGCACATTGGCAAGCTTTCCCGACTCAACTGCCTTATCTACCGAAGTAAAATCACCCCAGTAATGTGCTGATTTAATACCTACGAGAATCTCAGGAAATTGCTTTTTGATCATATAAGCATTCATTTCCGGATTCATATCGGTAATATCCTGTTCTTCAAACCGACCGATCATCCCATTCCCGATCACATTCAGAAAAGCCAGAATCCTGGTCTGAGCTTTATCAATAGACTGCTCCTTGAAAATTCGGAAATTTCTCCAGCCTGAAGTGCCTGCATCAACCATAGTAGTTACACCGGTCCGAAATGAAAAAGCATCAGCATTCTGACTTCTTGAAGAATTAGCAACCGAAGTACTGTACCGGTCTGTTCCCTGAAAAACATGCACATGCATATCAATAATTCCGGGGGTAACATATAAACCACTCACATCAACTACTTTTTTAGCCGAACCCACAGGGATATTCGGAGCCACCCTCAGAATCTTATTTCCGCTGATAGCAATATCCATTACCGCATCAATTTTATTTTTTGGATCTATAACATGTCCGCCTTTTAACAACAGGTCTGCCTCTTGTGCTGATCCTGAAAGGGATAAAAAAAGAAATAACAGTACTATAGCATAAGGACCTATAGAATCAGATTTGTAATTATTTTTCAGGAATCTCATTTTTTAATCATTTATAAACAATGGATGTTATTCAAACTTCAGTATTCCAAAAAACTTAGGAAGATGGAACTGGGGCCTGTCATTTTTTATTTCATTCCAGGTAATGTAGTGTGGATTGGAATTGATTTCTGCAATCTTGTAAAAATTTGCTCTCCAAGCCACTCCGGGTTGAGGACGAACAACGTTGGTATATTTTTCAAGCATACTCAGGGGTATCTTAAATGACATTGTCCAGGTTACCGGATCAGTAATTTCCGGATCTACAACCTTTGGTAAACTGGCCTTAATTTCTATTTGTTCAATATCAGCAACTGTCGGTCTGATCTTGCTATGGTGAAGCAGAGGAGTTCCTCCGCAATTAATTTCGAGATTAAAATAATTTGTTGGTCTGTCAGCCTCCGGAGAAAAGAAGAATTCTACTGCTGAGTCTTCCCATACTTTCCCATTAATTTTTTGAGTAATACTCCGTACGTACCGATCTTTTACCCGGTAAATAACATAAATGAAATTATCATCATAGGTCATCTTAGCCTGAGCATCAGGCTTAAATGCAGGTATTTTACCCATGTAATTCCGGATCTTTACCGCTTTCATTTTTTTCCAGCCTGAACTATTCCATCCATCATTGACACTGATGGGATTGATGATTTTTTTAACTCTGTAAACTGACAACTCAGAAATATTGCCGGTACCATTATCCTGGGCAAACAAATTGCCAGCAGACAGGATGAAGAGAAGAAGAAATAGTTTAAAAAACCTCATGGATATTTTTATTATTAAATGTATTGTGATTCAAAAAAGAAATCAGCTGCCACCATTTAGGATGACAGCTGATTTAAAATTATCAGATCAGGTTGCCAATGGCGGACCTGCCGGAATCTGAACTCTTTTTCTTACCGGATTTGCTTTACTTCTGACGGCAGTAAATGTAGCTGTACGATATTCTCCTAAATGGATATTACCGGACATTGAATCACCGTTTATCGTACCAAAAAATTGATAATTAATATTGTCGGCAATGACTCTGACAGTACTTTCCAGTTTGATATTGTTTCCATCGATGGTGCCATTAATCGTTCTGTTCTCAAAGTCAGATTTATGCGCACCCTGGATCCAGTTACCATCCTGCTGAAGATTCATGGTATGCTGGCTTTCACTGCTAAAGAACTTAATAGTAAAGTCCCAGCTGCCGCTGAGATTAGCTGCCGGACTTGCCATTTCAGCTTTCGGACTGCGTTTCTTTGACAGTACCTCATGTAAACGTGCAGCGATGATCTTTTCTTCGCCTGCCTGTATCTGACCGGTTGTAATACTGATTGTACTTATTCCGTCTTTATCCCCGCGATCTGCCAGTGCAATCCTCGGTTTACTTCTTCCCAGTTCTTCGGCAATCTCAAACCCATTGACATGGAATTTTGAAGGATCCCAGCTTACATACAATACCGGAGATTTATTTGATAAACCTGCAGGCTCATAAACTGTTGTTTTAACCCCATCAATAGATGCCAATTTTTTAGAGATCGTATCCAGCCATCCCAGCCATTTTTTCCAATCAGCAGCATGGTCACGTTGTACCCAGTCTTCAACAGCCGCCATCATCCCAACCATTTCCTCTCTTCCTACCTTATTATCACGACCAGGACCATGGTGCGGAGAACTTGCCTGCCATGCAGACATCAGAATGGATTTATTTCCAAGCATTAAGCCGGCACACTGCGGACCGCAGATTGCCTTTCCTCCACTATAAGCTACTACATCTGCACCTCTCTTTAAATGAACCGGTGGTATGGTCAGATTCTGTGCTGCCACATCAATCAGTACAGGAACATTTTTAGGCTTGGCAATAGCCGAGATAGCTTCAAGTGAGAGAGGTTGTCCTGTCTCAGACTGAGCGCCTGCAGTAAGATAAATCATCGCAGTTTTAGGGTTTATTGCCTTTTCCAGTTCTTCAGGAGTGGTCACATGAACAATCTTAACACCAATATTACGGATCGCATGATCGTAAGCATTACGTGAATATCTTGGGATAATTACCTCAGATTTATCAAAACCGGTCAGATCCGGAATACGAATCAGCTTTTCAGGGTTTCCTCCGGTAACACAAGCTGCAGTAATATGCTTAAGGCCTCCTGCACATCCGGCAGTAACAATCCCCCATTCTGCTCCGGTCAGATCAGCCAGTCTTTGACCGATACCATCAGCAAGTTCATCATACTGAACAAAATTATGGGCTGCAGCTTCCATTGCTTCCCGAACTGCCTGACGCTCGATTGACCCTCCAATGATTGTATAGGTTCCCATGCAATTGATCACAGGCTCTACACCAATTCTTCTGAAAATATTGGTTTCTGCCATAAAAGAAGCAGCTGTTGTTACAGATTCTGTTGCTGAAGAGGCAGCAAGGGGAGCTGCAGCAAGTGTTTCTTTATTCATTACAGCTCCTGCAAGCGGTAACATCGCAATCCCTTTGATTACATTTCTACGTTTCATATATACAGTTAAAAATTACTTTATTTTATTATTTCATGTAGGAATTTGCAGATAGCCCATTCAAATCCCATATTATTCTTCCTCCTCTTACTGTCAGTTCTGCTTCGAACTTTCGGTCACCGTCAATTTTATTGTTACCTGAATCAACAAAGCCAAATTTGCCTTTCACAATACTTAAGACCGCAATATCTGCGACAGAACCCACAGAAAGATTTCCGAGATCTTCACGCTTAATGGATTGCGCCGCCTTCCAGCTGCCACGGTCAATAATATCCGGGATACTCATTCCCATATTCAAATATTTGGACATGACATTCAGCATGGTTTTCATTCCGGAATTCATACTTGTTCTGTGCTCATCAGTACCGAAAGAATTTGGCCAGAGTCCCTGCTTAAAAGCCGGAACCGCCTGATTAAACCAGAATCCTCCACCACCATGACCAACATCAAATAATACTCCTCTTTTTTGTGCAGCCAGCACAAAAGGTCTGACCTTACCTTGCTCATCAACTACAGTCATGCGTTCTGAAACATTTTCAAAAGCATGCGTAATGATATCGCCGGCACGCATATGCTTCAGCTGATCTTCCAGGGAATACTCCGGCAGGTGACATTCCACAAATAATGGCTTATTTAAAATTTTAGCAGCTTCAGAAGCACGTTCAAAAGGTGTCCACTCTTTTCCATCATACCGCCCGATGCGAACCCCCACTAGTATATCGGGATTATTCTTTACTGTTTCTACAGTTTTCTGAACATTCATTTCCTCGATATTTTCCTGAGCTTTATCTACTGAATAACCTCCGGCAGCAATACTCAGGAATGCAAGTACACGGGTTACAGATTTATCGATGATTTTTGATTTAAAATCAGGGAATGTACGCCATCCTGTTGTACCGGCATCAATCACCGTCGTGATACCAGCCCTTGGCGCAAAGGCATCCGGCAGCTGACTTGAAGTACCATCAGTAAAACCAACATTACTCCCCGCATAAACATGCGTATGCATATTGATCAATCCCGGAGATACAATAAGCCCACTCACATCAACTACTTTTTTTGCCTGAGATGCCGGAATATCAGCAGCAACACGAACTACTTTTCCGGCTGCAATTGCCAGGTCCATCTTTGCATCAATTTTATTCTTCGGATCAATCAGGCGGCCTCCTTTAAGCAGAAGCTCTATCTCCTGAGCCCCGGCCTGAAATGAAGACACAACAAGTGTCAGCCCAATCAGCAAAGGAACCGCAAAGATTAATGAGAATAGCTTCCTGTAATTCAACATCTTTTGCATAGCATTATGATTTATAGGTTTCAATTCATCGATACTTTCTAAAATGATTACTTTACAGCATCCCACTGAGGACCGGTAAGTCCGTTCAGATCCCAGGCCACTTTACCTGCTCTTAAAGTCAATTCTGCTTCCAGTTTTTTGGTGCCGTTCAGAACAGATCCTCTGGCATCCATATAACCAAATTTGCCTTCTCTAATATTGAATACAGTCAGGTCCGCTTCAGCACCAACACTTAAATGACCAAGCTCAGGATGCTTAATCACATTAGCAGGGTTCCAGGTTGAGCGAAGAATTACATCCTGAACGGACATTCCCATATTCAGGAATTTAGACATCACATTAGCCATATCCTTCATCCCTGCATTACGACTGTTTCTATAAAGATCAGTACTGATTGTATTTGGAAGAAAGCCTTGTTTAATACTATTGATTGCAGTGCTCCAAACAAATGCACCACCGCCATGGCCAACATCAAAGATTCTGCCTTGCTTCTGAGCCTCAAATACGAATGGCTTAACTTTATTGTTTTCATCAACCACAGACTCCCGACCTCCCGGATTTTTTTCAGACATATCTGAACCTGAATAGGTATGAGTGAAAATATCACCAGGCCTGAAATGCTTCAGAAATAAATCTTTGATAGATAATTTAGGAGTGCTTGAACCAAAATCTACAATAATTGGCTTATTGGTAATTTTACCGGCTGCAATTGCCCGGTCAACCGGAGTAAAATCATGGCCGCGATAGTGATGGGCTTTAATGCCCACAATTGTTTCCGGATATTCATTCATGACAAAAGCTGTGGCTACCGGATTCATATCAGTTGTGTCCTGAGCATGAACTGTACCCAGCATACCATGTCCGGCAATACTGATGAATGCAAGAACACGGGTCTGCGAGTTATCAATAATATTCTTTTTAAATGTATGGAAGTCTCTCCATCCTGAAGATCCTGCATCCACTACAGTTGTTACACCTGAACGGAAGGTGAAATCATCAGGTACAACGCTACCTAATCCATTGGTTATTCCGAAACCGGTAAAGCCCGGATCCTCAGTGCCGGCAAAAACGTGTACATGCAAATCAATAAATCCCGGCGACACATACAAACCGCTCACATTCACTGTCTTTTTTGCACTCGACGCAGGAATATCAGCTGCAACACGGAATATTTTCCCATCTTTAATAGCCACATCCATTTTTGAGTCGATTTTATTCTTCGGGTCAATTACATGTCCACCTTTTAGCAACATATCAATTTCCTGAGCCTGAACAGCTGACAATGACATTAAACATGCCGTAAACAACAGTCCTGAAACCTTTCTGATTATATTTTTCTTCATTATAAATTGTTTAAATAGTACTCTCTTAAATTAATGACTTTTGGATTAACTGGCAAGCGGGGCTCCCGACGGCACAAATATTTTTTTCTTCGGTGCCGCCGAAGTATTTCTCACAGCAGTAAACTTTGCACTACGATATTCACCCATAAATATTTCACCACTGAGTTTATCTCCTGATAAGGTGCCGGTAAATGTATAAATCACAGAGTCGCCGATCAGCTTGATGGAACTCTGAAGTTTAACTTCACTTCCCTCAATAGTTCCCGTCATATCATTCACGGCAAAACCACTTTGATGTGAGCCTTTTATCCAGTTCCCATCCTGCTCGATAAACAGCTTGTGCTTACCCTTACTGCTATAGAATTTCACATCTACATC
>Ga0208492_1000626_pt1 | contig 28121 bp, 27 predicted proteins | sample Subbioar_CSW14AB_FD_184820 | JGI IMG/M metagenome (GOLD analysis project Ga0208492, IMG submission 184820) | Serpentinite rock and fluid subsurface biosphere microbial communities from McLaughlin Reserve, California, USA - CR12Mar_CSW14AB (SPAdes) | ecosystem: Environmental > Terrestrial > Deep... | reverse complement strand
AACCGAACCCTAAAGTCAAGTTTAGAAAAGCAACAAATGAAAAGCAAGTCTCATAACAATGCATTTCTTCATAAAACTTTACAAGGAAAAATTTGGGGTACTTTCTGTAACGGCCAATTAACAACCAACTAACAAATCATTTTATGAAAGCAAACTTAATTAACGAAGGCGCCAAATACGGCTTAATCTGTGGCTTATCTGCAGTACTATTAATGTACGGAAGCTGGGCAGTGAATGTTACTATGTTTACCAATGTCATGTTTACCACCACATTTATTCCTTACATGATTATTATATTATTGCTTGGAGGTTTTTCGGTAAGAAAACTGAATGGTGGATATTTAACTTTCCAGGAAGGATTAAAATTTAATTTTTTGGCCTACGCAGTAGCGGCATTAATTATTGCCGTTGCTACCTACATTTTATATAATGTAATTGATGATACTTTAACAGAAAAATCTGCCCAGATTGGTTTGGAAAAAACCCGTGCCATGATGGAAAAATTCGGAGCCTCAGAAGAAGATATTGAAAAGCAATTGGCGGCTTCTGGCGAAAGCATGAAGAAAACTGGATTTAAAGAAATCATTATGGGAACAGGTTTAGGATTAATTTGGGACTTCATAAAGTCGCTTTTACTTACATTAGTGATTCGCAAGGAAGAAAAATTTGAAGATCAATAATTATACATGCAGTTATCCATTGTAGTACCTCTGTTTAATGAAGAAGAATCCCTGCCTGAATTGTGCAGCTGGATAAAATCGGTTGTAGATCAGAACGGATATACCTATGAGGTATTGCTGATTGACGACGGCAGCAGAGACGATAGCTGGAATGTAATTCAGACCATTGCCAACAGTAACCCGAATATCAAGGGCATTAAGTTTCAGCGGAACTATGGTAAATCTGCAGCTTTAAACGAGGGATTCAAAGCAGCCCAGGGTGATGTAGTCATTACGATGGATGCAGATATGCAGGACTCTCCCGACGAAATTCCGGCCTTGTATAAAATGATTGTAGATGATGGTTTCGACATGGTGAGTGGCTGGAAAAAGAAACGTTACGACAATACCTTAACCAAGAACATTCCTTCCAAATTGTTCAATGCAGTGGCCAGAAAAAGTTCAGGCATCCAATTGCACGACTTCAATTGTGGATTAAAAGCCTATAGGAAGAAAGTGGTAAAATGCATTGAGGTTTTTGGAGAAATGCATCGCTATATCCCTGTATTGGCCAAGTGGAGCGGCTTCAGAAAAATAGGAGAAAAAGTAGTAGAACATAGACCCAGAAAATACGGCACTACTAAATTTGGCTGGGACCGTTTCATCAACGGATTTCTAGACTTAGGTACTATTATGTTCCTGGGCAAGTTCGGCAAAAAACCTATGCAGTTTTTTGGTCTGTATGGAACCCTTGCTTTTTTAATCGGTTTTATCACCAGCGGATATTTAATGGTCTCCAAAATTTTGGATCCTGAAGTAGGCATTACCAACAAACCAGCATTTTATATTGCACTGGCTGTTATGATTATTGGTATGCAATTATTCCTCACAGGATTCGTGGCTGAACTTGTTGCCCGCAACGCCTCCGAAAGGAATGTATATTTAATTGAAGAAAAACTAGGTTTAGAAGAAGCCTAATCACAGCCCATGAAGAAAGAGCTGATTCTCATAGGAACCACCTGGCCTTTCAGAAGCGGTGGTATCGCTTCTTTTAATGAGAGACTGGCCAGAGAATTTCAGGCTCAGGGGTATACTGTTACCATTTATACTTTCTCACTGCAATACCCTTCTTTTTTATTTCCCGGCAAATCACAATACAGCAGTGATCCAGCGCCAACCGATTTAACCATACATGTCAAAATAAACTCCATCAATCCATTCAATTGGATCTGGATGGGATATATGATTGCGAGAAAAAAAGTTCCTTTGATCGTGGTTCGATTCTGGCTGCCCTTTATGGGGCCCTGTCTGGGAACTATATTGCGTATCATTCGCTGGAATGGGGTATCTAAAGTGGTCTGTATTGCCGACAATATCATCCCACATGAAAAGCGTATAGGAGATAAATGGTTTACTCGTTATTTTATTGGCGCAGTGGATGCATTTATTACCATGAGTAAAAAAGTGCATCAGGATTTGCTGACATTTACCAATAAAAAATCAACCATCTGCCCCCACCCTTTGTACGATAACTTCGGTACTATTATGACCAAAGAGGCTGCCAGAGCGCATTTGGGGTTACCAGCAACCGAAAGAATCGTTTTGTTTTTTGGTTTTATACGAAAGTATAAAGGGCTGGATATTTTATTGAAAGCCATGCAATTGGTAAAGCTTAAGAACGAAGCCAATCATCTGCCTCCGGTAAAACTAATGATTGCCGGAGAATTTTATGATGAAGCAGAAACCTATCAAAACCTTATAACTGAATTAGGACTAACAGAATATATTTATTCATTCACAAATTTTATTCCCTCCGACCAGGTGCAATATTACCTGAATGCCTGTGATTTTGTAATTCAGCCCTATCGAAATGCAACACAAAGTGGAGTTACTCCTCTTGCATATCATTTTGAAAAACCCATGCTGGTAACCAATGTTGGCGCATTGCCTGATATGATTCTGGCCGATAATAGTGGTTTGCTAGCAGAACCCAACCCGGATAGTATTGCGGCCGGGATTGAAGAATTATATTTGCAGGGCGAAGACTATTATTTAGACCAACTTCGCAAGGGAAAGAAAAAATACCAATGGGATCAACTGGTTTATTCGATTGTTGACCATGTAAAATGAATTATATATGTCAAATCATACCCAATTAACCCGCATACAAGCAATAATTCAGGAATCTATACAAGTAAAACAAACTGTATTGAATACCCCTTTGTTGTTGAATCAAGTGTCGGGTGTGGTAGATGCTGTAACGAATGCTTTTAAAACTGGCCATAAAGTCCAGTTCTGTGGCAACGGAGGGAGCGCAGCTGATGCACAACATTTAGCGGCTGAGTTCTCCGGAAGATTCTATAAAAACAGAACGGCATTGCCATCTGATGCATTGCATTGCAATAGCTCGTATTTAACAGCAGTAGCCAACGACTATGGATATGATGAAGTGTACAGCAGACTGGTAGAGGGCACTATGCAAAGCGGTGATATTTTGATTGGGCTGAGTACTTCAGGCAACTCCCCCAATATTGTAAAAGCTTTTGAAACAGCAAGAGCTAAAAACATCATCACAGTTGGCTTCACCGGAAACGGTGGTGGTAAACTGGGAGAACTCTCCCATTTCTTGCTGGATATTCCATCTAAGAATACACCCCGAATTCAAGAGAGTCATATCATGATTGGTCATATTATTTGCGAACTGGTGGAAGCCAATTTATTCCCTTAAGATGTTTTCATTAGAACAGATTGACGCACACTGGACCTTGTTTTTAGACAGGGATGGGGTTTTGAATCACGAGAAAAAAGAGGACTATATACGGAACGCTTCTGAGTTTCATTTTTATGAGCAGGTACCCGAAGCAGTTGCCATGTTAAATCATTCTTTCAGACGCATACTTATTACAACCAATCAAAAAGGTATTGGCAAAGCCCTGATGACAGTAGAAGACCTGAATGCCATTCATGAACATATGTTGCATCAGATTGAAAATGCTGGCGGCCATATCAGTAAGATTTATTTTTGTCCGGATCTGGCAGATGATTCTCCCAACCGCAAACCACAGCCTGGTATGGCATTTCAGGCCAAAGCAGATTTTACAGATATAGACTTTAGCAAATCTGTAATGGTGGGGAACAGAATGAGCGATATGAAATTCGGCAGAAATGCAGGTATGTATACCGTATTTCTGGCGACAACCCATCCAGAAACTCCATTTCCTGACCCAATGATAGACGCTCGCTTTAACAGTTTGTTTGAATTTGCCCAGGCTTGTGCTAACGCAAAAAAATGGTAAAATTTTAACTGCAGCTTTTATTGGAATGAAATATTGGTATTTTGCTGTATGAATTTCAGACGCATCCTCACGGTTTTCATTTTTACGGTATTGATTGGCAGTAATAAAAATTTATTGGCGCAATCACTGGCCAATAAAGCTATTCTGGCTGCTGCAGAAACCAATTTGAGTGGATTTGCACACACCATTTTAAATGCAGAAGACACAGAAGACCGACTGAGAGCTGATAGTTTTTTTACCCGTCAATTGGTACAGGCTTTAAAGACGCCCTATTCCTTTCATTATCCATTTGATTCTTTAAAAACCATTTCTAGGATCTACGCACCGGATAGCAGTTTCAGAATCATTACCTGGCAACTCATGAAGGACTTTAGTTATTATCGTTACAAAGGAGCCATTCAAATGAATACCAAAGACGGTTCACTCAAATTAATCCCTTTATACGATGGCACTGATTTTACAGAAAACCCTTACGATTCTGTAAGAACCAATCAGAACTGGATAGGCGCTGTGTATTACAATATCATTCAGAAAGAATACAACAACAAGCAATACTATACCCTGTTGGGCTATGATGAAAACGATGCCCGAAGTACGCGAAAATGGATAGAAGTATTGCACTTTGACCAGCAAGGAAATCCTTTGTTTGGGGGTAAATTTTTCAGTTATCCCAATGATATCATTAAACCTAAGCAACCTGTAAGTCGCTTCTGTTTAGAGTTTAAAAAACAAGCGAATGCCAAACTGAATTTCGATGCAAAGCTTAACCGCATTGTATTTGCCAAACTCGCCAGCGAATCTAATGAGCCGTCTAAAAAGCATACGCTGGTTCCATTTGGCACTGTGGAAGGGTTTAAATGGGAATTTGGTCGTTGGGTTTATATTCCGGAATACGAAGCAGTGGAGCCCGATTAATGCAAGCAACCAATTTCTAACAAACAGACTTTGCCCTACTAGTTAAAACTGTGTTTGTGCAAATACTAGTCGAGTTTTAAAACAGCAAGAAAAGCTTCTTGAGGAATCTCTACATTTCCAATCTGACGCATTCTTTTCTTTCCTTCTTTCTGCTTTTCCAATAGCTTTCGTTTACGACTGATATCACCACCATAACACTTGGCAGTAACGTCTTTGCGAATAGCACTGATATTTTCTCGAGCTACCACTTTAGCACCAATAGCAGCCTGAATGGCAATCTGGAATTGCTGACGAGGCAATAATTCTTTTAATTTTTCACAAAGCTTTCTACCAAAATCGGTCGCACGGCTTCTGTGAATTAAGGCGCTCAACGCATCTACTTTTTCACTATTCAGCAAAATATCCATTTTCACAATATCTGCTTCACGCTGATCAATTGGGCTGTAATCAAATGATGCATAACCGCGGGTTGAACTCTTTAATTTATCATAGAAATCAAATACGATTTCGGTTAACGGCATTTCAAAAATTAACTCTACACGTGTGGGTGTTAAATAGCTTTGGTTTATCAAAATACCCCGTTTACCTAAACACAATGTCATGATATTTCCAATATAATCTGGAAGGGTAATGATTTGTGCTTTAATAAAAGGCTCTTCAATACGGTCAATCTTCACCTGATCAGGCATTTCCACTGGATTGTTCACCAATATTTTTTCTCCACGGGTGGTGTATGCCGTGAAGCTTACGTTGGGTACCGTTGTAATTACCGTTTGATTGAATTCTCTTTCTAGACGCTCCTGAATAATTTCCATATGCAGCAGTCCCAAGAATCCACAGCGGAATCCAAAACCCAAAGCCTGTGAGGTTTCCAGTTCAAAAGTCAAGGAGGCATCATTCAATTGCAACTTATCCATGCAATCTCTCAGCTCTTCAAACTCATCGGTATTCACCGGGAATATACCTGCGAATACCATTGGCTTTACTTCTTCAAATCCATTGATCATTTCTCCGGGGTTATTCGCCAAGGTAAGCGTATCCCCTACTTTTACTTCTTTCGCATTCTTAATTCCAGTGATAATATATCCTACATCACCTGCAGATACCTGTTCTTTAGGAGTCATATTCAATTTGAGTACCCCCACTTCATCCGCTATATAATCCTTTCCTGTAGCAACAAAACGAATCTTGTCCCCCTTACGTAGGGTACCATTCATGATTCTGTAATAAATGATGATACCGCGAAAACTATTGTATACGCTGTCAAATATCAATGCCTGCAAAGGCGCATCCACACTGCCTTCCGGAGCTGGTATGCGTTCACAAATGGCTTGTAGAATTTCCTCAATACCAATTCCTGATTTACCACTGGCCAATAAAATGTCTTCCTGCTTGCAGCCAATCAAATCAATGATTTGGTCTGTTACTTCCGGAATCTTGGCTCCGTCCATATCAATCTTATTGATAACAGGGATGATTTCTAGGTCATTGTCAATGGCTAAATATAAATTACTAATGGTCTGTGCCTGAATTCCCTGAGATGCATCTACCAGCAGCAAAGCCCCTTCACAGGCCGCCAATGCACGGCTTACTTCATAACTGAAATCTACGTGTCCGGGGGTATCAATTAAATTTAGTACGTATTGTTCTCCTTTATGTGTGTAATTAATTTGAATTGCATGACTCTTGATAGTAATGCCTTTTTCGCGCTCCAGATCCATATCATCGAGTACCTGGTTCATCATCTCGCGCTCTCCTACCGTTTTGGTATGTTCCAATAAACGATCCGCCAATGTGCTCTTCCCGTGGTCAATATGGGCTATAATACAAAAGTTCCTGATATGTTTCATAAGGGTGCAAAGATAGGTTTGTATGTGTTATCTTCAACTAAGAATACCCAGAAGATGTTATTGAAAAAGTTAAACAAAAGGGCTCGTTTAAACGAGGAAACGGGTTTAGGTACCAATACAGCGTTAATTGGCGGGCGTTTTTTCAAGAAAAATGGGATGCCGAATATTGAAACAAAGGGATTACCTATCTGGAGGAGATTAAATATCTATCATACGCTCTTGTCAATGCCCATTTGGAAGTTTTTAACTACAATCCTCCTATTTTTCTTTTTAATCAATTTTATTTTTGCTAGCATTTACATATCAATAGGAATTGATCATTTGGGAGGTATGGTTGTTTCTAGTGAGGCTGACAAATGGGGGGAAGCATTTTTCTTTAGTGCACAAACTTTTACAACGGTTGGATACGGTAGAATTAATCCGATTGGGTTTGCTGCAAGTTTAACAGCATCCCTTGAAGCATTAATTGGATTAATGAGTTTTGCACTGGCTACGGGTTTATTGTATGGAAGATTTGCAAGGCCAAGAGCCTTTATAAAGTATAGCAAAAACGCTTTGGTTGCGCCATACAAAGATGGGATAGCATTGATGTATAGAATGGTCCCGTACACTAAAAACTATTTAGTAAACGTGGAAGTAAAAATTACTTTGGCATTAAGAATGGAAGAAGATGGACAATTAAAAAATAAATTTTTTGACTTACCCCTTGAAATTTCCAAAGCAAACACTTTAACAGCTAATTGGACCTTGGTGCATGTGATAAATGAAAACAGTCCATTGTATTTGTTATCCAAAGAGGATATAGCAGCGGCTCAAGCAGAAATGCTGGTATTTGTGCAAGGATTTGATGAAAGCTTTTCCAATACAGTAATTTCACGTGCTTCCTATAGTTACGATGAATTTATATATGGGGCTAAATTTCTTCCTATGTTTCATCCAAATGAAAATAACACTAGCACGATTTTACATATTGAAAAACTAGACGATTATATTGCAGCAGAATTGCCGATCAAAATCTGAATAATGGATACCCATATTGGAAATGATATACAAATAGCTGCCGCTTTACTAGAAGCTGGGGAATTGGTGGCCATCCCCACAGAAACCGTATATGGACTGGCAGCGAATGCATTGGATTCAGCAGCTGTGGCTAAAATTTACGCTGCCAAAAACAGACCCAGTTTTAATCCCCTCATTTTGCACCTAGCAAACACCAATCAGATTACGGATTATGCATTTGCTGATGCAATGAGCCTGAAGCTGGCTCATCATTTTATGCCAGGTCCTTTAACGCTATTGCTCCCCAAAAAAGAAATTGTGCCCGATATCACAACGGCAGGTAGCCCTAAAGTAGCCATTAGAGTACCCGATCAGTCTTTGACCTTGTCACTGCTCAATAGACTCCATTTCCCCTTGGCCGCACCCAGTGCCAATCCTTCCGGCTATATTAGTCCTACCAATGCCCACCATGTAATGGACGGACTCCGTGGAAAAATCCCTTATATCTTGGATGGAGGCAATACCAAAGTGGGATTGGAATCGACGATTTGCGAAGTGGTTGGCAAGGAAATTATTTTACATAGAGCGGGAAGTATTTCTGCAGATGACCTCAGCGCATTTAGCGGACTTACCGTAGTAAATGCCACGAATGCACAAATCAATCACACAATAGCGCAATCGGATGCCGATAACCAACCCGCTACACCTGGTCAATTGAAAAGTCATTATGCCCCTCATACCCCTCTGTATATAGGGAATATACCTCAATTACTACAGGATCATGCCGGTAAAAAAATAGCTGTAATCAGCTTTGATACTGAATACACAGGTGCTACCAATTTTAAACTAGCACCTGACCATCAGTTATCAACAGCCGCTAGTAATCTGTTTGCGACGCTAAGAGAAATTGATCGATTACACTTTGATATTATTCTTGCAGAAATTTTTCCCAACGAAGGAGTTGGTATTGCCATCAATGACCGCATTAGCAGAGCACAGTTTATCTTAAAATAAAAATCCCGATTACGGTTTGCAATCGGGACTAAAATGAATCAAATAGATTTATAAAATTGAATGGTTGGTTATTATGATGGGATTCATTTATTTGAGCGCATTAATAATTGCCACAAATTCATCCGCAATTAAGGAAGCCCCCCCAACCAGACCTCCATCCACATCAGGCTGTGCAAACAGTTCTGCTGCATTGCTGGCTTTTACACTACCTCCGTACAGAATAGAAATCTGATCAGCCGTTTCCTTACCATATTGATGCGCCAATTCTGAACGAATAAATGCATGCATTTCCTGTGCCTGATCACTGCTGGCTGTTTTACCAGTACCAATGGCCCAAATAGGTTCATAGGCTATAACCACTTTGATAATTTCAGCAGCAGATAAATGAAACAGTGACTCTTTTAATTGGGTGCCAACAAATTCATTTTGTGTACCTGCTTCACGAATTTGCAAAGGTTCTCCGCAACAAAATATTGGTGTAACCCCATTGGCTAAACAGATATCAATTTTTTCTGCAAGAAATTGGTTGCTCTCATTAAAATATTCTCTTCTCTCCGAATGCCCCAGCACCACATAATTCACTCCGATGGACTGCAACATTTCCACAGAAATTTCACCAGTATAGGCTCCAGTTTTTTTGCTATAACAGTTTTGAGCTGCTACCGCTACTCTCTCTTTGTTTCCCAATTTTTCCTGTGCCATCATTAAGTAAGGCGCGGGTACTGCAAAAACAGCCTGTTGATTTGCCTTTAATGAATGGGGTTTTGCCAATAGGTCGTTAATGAGTTGTTCTCCTTGTTGTAAAGTAAGATTCATCTTCCAGTTGGCTGCTGCGATTTGCTTTCTCATAATTGCTTGTTGTTTGTATAAATATATTGTAGAACGTTTATTTCTTCTGTAGACATTTCTAAACCCTTCAATCCTTTCCAGTTATTGATGTCTTTTATGGCAGTTTCAATCTGATATACTTTCCCTTTTAAACCAAAGCTAAAATGCGGAATGGAAATAGGCAAAAGCCCCTCTCCAAAAACATTGCAGCTAACGCCAATCATCGATCCTGTATTCAGACTGGAATTAATGGCTACTCTGGAATAATCACCCATGATAACACCACATTTTTGACCTACGGTAATATATTCATTTAGTCCCATACTGTATATTTTGATGGGGCCAGCGGAATTTTTCAGGTTGCTATTGCTGCTACCTGCCCCCATATTACACCATTCACCAATAACAGCATCCCCAAGGTAACCGTCATGTGCCTTATTAGTGAACCCCATCATCACAGCATTTTTAATTTCACCTCCTCCCATGCAATAGGGCCCTAAAGTTGTTCCGCCGTAAATACGGCTATTCATTTTAACCACTGAATTATAGCCAATTGAGAAAGGTCCTCTAATGCTGGAGCCTTCCATAATCTCTGCTTTTTTACCAATATATATGGGGCCAGTGCTGGCATTCAGCGTGCAGTATTGCAAACGCGCACCAGGCTCAATAAAAATATGTTCGTCTCCTATTGCATTCACAGAAGCAGGAATAGGTTGAGATTTTCGGCCGGCAGTAACCCATTCAAAATCCTTACGAATCATGGCATCATTAATATGCATGATTTCCCAGGGGAAACGAATGCGCTGAACACTTTCAAGTTTATTTGCCTGCATAAAAAAGGCAGCCGTATCGGAGGAATTAAAATCGCTGAAAGGAATTGCTACTTTACCTGCAACCAACCCCAATTCATCCACAAGGCAATCTCCATTTTTCAGGGATTGTATTTGTGCAATCAGCGCATCATCCGGAATAACGGATGCATCAATCCATATATTGGTGGCTGAGGCAGGAAATTCAGTTTTGAACTGTGTTTCATTGGTATCGGCATACAACGCCTGTAAGTAAGGTGCCGTATGAACTGCAGCGGGCAGCTTCAGCAAGAGTTCCCATCTTTCCTGAATACTCAATAAACCAAAATGAAATTGTGCCAATGCTTTGGTTGTAGAAAGCGGCGCCAATAAATTACGAAATGCGGGATCAAAAAGGATTAGAGCCATACACAAATGTAGCCAAAACCCAATAGAGTTTTCTTCGTAACTTGCGGCCTCAAACTTTATAAATTTTCACCTATGAGTATTGGTACATTTTCATACCCGATGCCGGCCAACGAACCGGTTCAGCAATTTGCACCAGGAAGTGCGGAGAAAGCAGCTTTAAAAAAAGCATTAGCAGAGGCAAAGAAAAAACAACTGGATATCCCTATGTACATAGGTGGTAAAGCAGTTAGAACAGACAAAAAAGTAGCCATTCATCCGCCGCATGAACTATCTCATACATTAGGCCATTTTAATGCCGGAGAAGAAAAGCATGCACACCAGGCCATAGCAGCTGCTTTACAAGCAAAAGATAAGTGGGCTGCACTTAGCTGGGAAAACAGAGCTCATATCTTTTTGAAAGCAGCAGATTTATTAGCTACCAAATACCGCTATCAAATGCTTGCGGCCACTATGCTGGGGCAAAGTAAAAATGCTTTTCAGGCAGAAATCGACAGCACCTGCGAATTGATTGACTTCTTACGTTTCAATGTACATTTCTTAAGTGAAATTTATAAACAACAGCCTATTTCAGCACCCGGCATGCATAACCGCCTAGAATGGCGTCCTTTGGAAGGATTTGTATTGGCTGTTACTCCATTCAACTTTACTGCTATCGGAGGCAACTTACCTACTTCAGCTGCCATGTGCGGTAACGTGGTGGTTTGGAAGCCTGCCAATACGCAGATTTATTCTGCACAATTGTTCATGCGCATTTTAAAAGAAGCGGGGTTACCGGATGGAGTAATTAATCTAATCTATGTAGATGGTCCAACCATTGGTAAAGTTTGTTTCTCTCACAGAGATTTTGCAGGTGTACACTTTACAGGTTCAACTGGTGTGTTCAATAATATGTGGAAGACCATTGGTGAAAATATGGGTATGTACAGAACCTACCCAAGAATTGTAGGAGAAACAGGTGGTAAGGATTTTGTAGTGGCACACAAATCAGCAGATGTAGATGCTGTGGTTACTGCATTGGCAAGAGGCGCTTTTGAATTCCAGGGACAGAAATGTTCTGCTGCATCCAGAGCATATATCCCAAGCAACCTTGCTGATGAAATACTAAAGAAACTGGTAGCTGCTGTAAATACAATGAAAGTAGGAAGCGTAGAAGACTTTACCAATTTTGTGAACGCAGTAATAGACGAAAAAGCCTACAACAGTATTACCCGTTATATCATTAACGCGAAGAAGAATAAGAAAGTAAAAATTGTTGCAGGAGGTAATTTCAGTAAAACAAAAGGATACTTTATTGAGCCTACTGTAATTGTAACCAAGGATCCAAAATCGGTTACTATGTGTGAAGAAATTTTCGGGCCAGTATTAACCATTTATGTATACCCTGCAGAACAGTTTGAAAAGACTTTACAATTGGTAGACAGTACTTCTCCTTATGCATTAACAGGTGCGATTCTTTCACAGGACAGAGCGGCTGTTGAACTAGCAACCAATATGCTGAGAAATGCTGCTGGTAATTTCTATATCAACGATAAGCCAACAGGAGCCGTAGTAGGTCAACAGCCATTTGGTGGCGCAAGAGCATCTGGAACCAATGACAAGGCCGGTAGTGCATTGAACCTTTACAGATGGTTAAGCGCCCGAACCATCAAGGAGACTTATAATCCCCCAGTACATTACGGATATCCATTTTTACTGGAAGCTTAATAGAAATAGCATAATATGCATGGCTTGTTGCACCCTTCAAAAGGGTTAAAACAACCAGCAATTAAAACAGAAAGAGGCTGCCTAAATAGACAGCCTCTTTTTTTTACCCTATAAACCAAACTTTCACTAAACTTGCTTCACAAAATCTTCATGGATTACTTTTTATTTAGGTAATACCACAGTATCAATAACGTGTACAACACCATTACCCGCTTTTAAATCGGCAGCTACAACAGTTGCTACACCGCCGTTTTCATCAGTAAGGGTTACCTTTCCGTCTTTTACTGTTACAGTTAATGAATTTCCTGCAACCGTTTTTACTACTGCTTTTCCTTTACCATCTTTTACTGCTTTTATTACAGCTGCTGCATCTAAGTTACCCGCTACTACATGGTAGGTTAACACTTTTGCCAAAGCAGCTTTGTTTTCAGGCTTTAATAAGCTAGCCACTGTACCTGCAGGTAATTTATCAAAAGCGGCATTTACCGGTGCAAATACAGTAAAAGGACCGGCACTTTGCAAAGTACCTACTAGATCAGCTGCTTTAACAGCAGCTACCAGTGTGGAGTGATCTTTAGAACCAACAGCAATATCCACTACTGTGTTCTGTGCACTTACACTACCAAATAATCCCATCAGGGCAACCATTGTCAAGGTTAAAATGCGCATTTTCATAAATTTTTTGTTTAATTTTTTATACCTAACTAATAAACAAGAAAAAGGTTGCAGGATGTTTGTTAAATTAGGGATGAGTGGTAGCCATGTTGAGTAAATCGGCAACTATTTTTAGATTGCCTTGCACAATTTTGCTAAGAGAATTACCCCGGTTTTAATTTGCTGTTACAATCAACTTTTTCTAAGACAAGCTTGTTAATTTGAAAAGTAAAAAGATATGGCGCATCCGAATCTGGTTTTAGTAGACGTGTTAAGACAAACGGCCAAGCATCTGGCAAACGGTGCCCCTTATGCATGGGGCAACCATGGAGCCTGCAACTGTGGCAATTTATTGCAGGTGGTAGCCAATGTGAGCAAGGAAGAAATACTAACCTACGCACATACAGGCTTTGGGGAGTGGACTGAACTAGCTGAAGAATTTTGCCCGGTTAGCAATACACCTGTGAACCTGCTAATTAAAAAACTTACGGATATTGGACTCACACCTTCAGATATCCATCACCTGGAATACTTAGACGACCGAACTGTATTGGATAAATTACCCGGCGGTTTTAGGTGGCTGAAGAGAAATCAGAGGGAAGATGTTATTCTATACTTCTCCACATTTGCTGATATTTTAGAGGAACAATACCTCAGCACTATTCGTATTCCATATCCTCCTGAAGAACATATGGTTGGGGAATACGCTGGGTAGGGAACTATCAAGGATAACCCCTATATTTGCCATCAAAATTTTGAAAAGTGTCTACAAAGTTTTCTAAAGAAACCTACCTCTATTGGTATGAGCTAATGCAATTAATTCGTCAGTTCGAATTAAAAGCCGAAGAAATGTATAAAATGGCAGGAAAAATTCGAGGATTTTTCCATGCTTACGTGGGACAGGAAGCCATTGCTGCAGGTTGTATGACTGCTACGCAGGCTGATGACCCATTTATTACAGCTTATCGTGATCATGGCCTTGCTCTTGCCAAGGGTGTTTCTGCCAACGCTTGTATGGCAGAATTGTACGGTAAAGCAACCGGATGTGCTAAAGGAAAAGGAGGAAGTATGCACTTCTTTAGTGTAGAGCATAAATTCTTTGGAGGTCACGGAATTGTGGGGGCACAAATTGGCACAGGTGCGGGTTTGGCCTTCGCTGAAAAATACAGAGGTACCCAAAATGTGGTTCTATGTTATTTTGGAGACGGTGCTGCTCGTCAGGGTATGCTACACGAAACCTTTAACCTGGCTATGCTTTGGAAATTACCAGTGATTTTCATTTGTGAGAATAACAATTATGCAATGGGTACTTCTATTGAAAGAACCAGTAACGTAATTGATATTTACAAACTGGCTGATGCATATGAAATGCCTGCAGATAAAGTTGACGGAATGACTGCGGAAGCTGTGCATGATGCAGTTGCAAGAGCTGTAAAAAGAGCAAGAGAGGGAGATGGTCCTACCCTTTTAGAAATGAAGACCTACCGATATAAAGGACATTCCGTATCAGATCCTCAAAAATACAGATCCAAGGAAGAAGTAGAAGAATACAAAGACCAGGATCCAATAACCAAAGTTGCGAATACCATTTTGGACAACGGATTTGCTACACAGGCTGAACTGGATGCCATAGATGCCAGAGTGAATGCAATGGTGGATGAATCTGTTAAATTTGCGGAAGAAAGTCCATGGCCAAGTGATGATGAAGTATTGAAAGATGTGTACATTGACCAGAACTACCCTTTTATTGTTGACTAATTTACTAAACCGAATAATCAAATAGAATGAGCGAAAAACAAGCGCCTGAAGTTGTAACCCAAGAGGCATCACATAAACTGGAAACCACTTTTTCAAAAATTCAAAAACCTTTATTACTGGCAATAGCAGCTGTATTGGTTATTGGCGGTGGTTGGTTCGCATACCAGCAATATGTAGTAAAACCAAAAGAAGAAAAAGCAGCAGAAGCCTTATTTAAGGCTGAACAATACTTTGCAATGGATTCATCCAGACTCGTATTGAATGGTGACGGTCAATACAAGGGGGTATTAAATGTAATCAGCAATTTTGGAGGTACCAAGTCTGCCAACCTTGCGCATTATTATGCAGGTATCAGCTACCTTAAACTAGGTGAGTTTGAAAATGCAGTAAAACACTTAAAAGATTTTTCAACAGATGCAAAGCAAATCCAGTTATTGGCTACCGGTTGTTTAGGTGATGCTTATGCTGAATTAAATAAAAAAGAGGAAGCTGTAGAAGCTTACAAAAAAGCAGCCGCCACTTTTGTTGAAGATGAAAACAACTCTTCAGAATACTTATTCCGTGCTGCGCTTTTACTAGAGTCTACTGGTAAGACTGCTGAAGCATTGGAATTGTACAAAGAAATAAAAAACAAGTTTCCTAAAACAGATAAAGGGTTTCAGGCCGATAAATACATTTATCGTCTTAGCAACGAAAAAAATGACCTTGCTGAATAATGGCTACAAAAGGAAATAATTTATTAATCAAAGGCATCCCCGCACCGGAGGATGCCTTTGTTGTTATCGTTAAAACAGAATGGAACAGTACCATCATCAACGCTTTGGAAAAAGGTGCTAAGAAAGTTTTGAAAGATGCGGGTGTTACTGTAAAAAGCCTGGTAGTACCCGGCGCTTTTGAATTACCATTTGGTGTTAAGCAACATTATGCCTACTCTAAACGCACAGCTGATGCATACATTGTTTTAGGTGCCGTAATACAGGGCGATACACCTCATTTCGACTATGTATGCAAGGGCGTAACGGATGGAATTATGCAATTGAACCTGCAAATTGACGTACCGGTTATTTTCGGGGTCTTAACCGTTTTGAACGAACAACAAGCCTTCGAAAGAATTGGAGGAGTTCATGGACATAAAGGAGAAGAATCTGCTATCACAGCATTGAAAATGATTCAACTGAATCGATCCCTAAAATAATTTTGATGAACGTTCAAATATTTGTCCCCTGCTTTATAGATCAGCTATATCCCAATGTAGCTTTCAATATGGTAAAAGTACTGCGTAAAGCAGGCTGCACGGTACATTACAATGCTTCGCAGACCTGTTGCGGACAACCTGCTTTCAATGCAGGATTTCATGGAGAAGCCAAGGAAGTTTGCACTAAATTTCTACAAGACTTTGAAGGGGCCGATTACATTGTAGCCCCAAGTGCAAGCTGTGTAGGATTTGTAAAAAACTACTACCCACAGTTATTTGAAAATTCTGCTTACAAAAACCAAGCATCTAAAATAGGAACCAGAATCTTTGAATTCTCCGACTTTCTGGTAAATGTGCTAAAGCAAATCGATTTTGGTGCCAGCCTGGAAGCCACAGCCACCTACCATGATAGCTGTGCAGCATTAAGAGAATGTAAAATTAAACAGGAGCCTCGTTTACTATTAAGCCGTGTTAACGGACTTGAATTAAAGGAAATGAACGATGTGGAAACCTGTTGTGGATTTGGAGGTACATTCGCTGTAAAATTTGAGCCTATTAGTATTGCCATGGGTAGTCAGAAAGTAAACAATGCAGCAGATACCGGAGCCACTGTACTCATTAGTACAGATATGAGTTGCCTTATGCACATAGACGGATGCGCTAAACACGAAAGCAAAAACCTTCAGATGATGCACTTAGCCGATGTATTAGCTAGCGGTTGGTAAGCATCGGGGGTTATATTTAGTTGAAAAAAAATATTGAACTAACCCAATTCCCATTCAAAATCCAATTGACGCTTTTCCAGATTGGCCGCTACCAATCGAACCGTTACTTTATCTCCCATTTTGAATATGCGTCCGCTTCTTCTGCCAACCAAACTATATTCTGATTCCACTAATCTGAAATCATCGTAATCACTCAGGCTTACAATACTTACCAAGCCCTCACATTTGTGTTCAATTGTTTCTACAAAAAAACCGAAACTGGTAACCCCACTTACAACCCCTTCAAAACTTTCACCAATAAAGCCCTGTAAAAATTCTACCTGCTTGTATTTATTACCGGCTCTTTCGCATTCCATCGCAGCTCTTTCTCTTTCACTGGAATGTTTGCATTTCTCCGCCATCTTCTTGTCTGCTTTTGGAGCATCGTCTAAAACAGACTGCAGTACCCTATGTACCAAAACATCGGGATACCTTCGGATGGGAGATGTAAAGTGACAATAGTGTTCAAAAGCCAATCCGTAATGCCCTATATTCTCAGGCGTATAAATCGCTTTGGCCATCGTTCTGATTCCCAGTTGTTCCAACACATGTTGTTCCGGTTTACCGGCAGCATCTTTCAGCATTTGATTAAAGCTATGTGCAATAGCTATTGGGCTGCTTATATCAAATCCATGACCATATCTTTTGGCATATTGAATAAAGGGTGCCAACTTTTCTTCATCTGGCTGATCATGCACACGGTAAGGGAAAGGAATTGGTTTCCCGTTCACAGACTTCTTGGCAATGTTCTCTGCTACTGTTCTATTTGCCAGCAACATCAATTCTTCAATTAGTTGATGAGACTCTTTACTTTCTTTTACTACAATTCCAATGGGAGTTCCTTTTTCATCTAGTTTAAACCGGACTTCCTGAGAAGAAAAATTAATTGCCCCCTTGCTAAAACGTTTCTTCCTTAGTTTCTGCGCAATATCATTTAACAGAAGAATTTCCTCTTTGTGAAGCCCCTCCTTGGTTTCTATGATTTGCTGTACGTCTTCATAAGTATAACGATGATCGGAATGAATGACTGTTCTTCCCAGCCAGTATTGTTTCACTTCACCTTGTGTATTCATCTGAAAGATGGCAGAGAAAGTTAGTTTGTCTTCATTTGGTCTTAAGGAACAAAGCTGATTGGATATATGTTCCGGCAACATTGGATTCACACGGTCTGGCAAGTAAACTGATGTTGCTCTTTTGTAAGCTTCTTCATCCAATGCTGTATCAGGTGTTACATAATGACTCACGTCAGCAATATGTACGCCTATCTCGTATTTATCGTCTCCTAATTTCCTGATAGAAATGGCATCATCAAAATCCTTTGCATCCACAGGATCAATCGTGAAGGTTAATACATTTCTGCAATCTTTTCGCCTGGCAACTTCCTCTTCACCAATAATATCCGGTAACCTCCCGGCTTCTTCCATCACTTCGTCGGGAAATGAAATCGGAAATCCTGCTTCGGTTAAAATTTCTTTCATAGCGGCATCATTCGGACTATCATTTTCCAAAATGCTAACTACTTCACCTACCGGTTTTTTATCATCTTTTTCCCAGCGAACCAATCGAACCAGAACTTTATCCTTATGCTTTGCGCCATTTATAGCTTGAAGCGGTATATACAAATCTGGCATGGGCTTATCTGAATCAGGCACAAAAAAAGCATGATGTGCAGACACTTGTAAATGCCCAATAAATTCCGTTTGCTTCCTGGAAACCACTTCTACAATCTTTCCTTCTCTTTTACCTGTTCTGCTATTCTCCTTAATAATTTTAACCCTCACAATATCTCCATGCAAGGCTGTCAGGAAATCATTGGGTTTAACCAATACATCACCGGCTTCATCATCTATAATTACATACCCCATTCCAGAACGGGTAACTTCCAGCCTTCCTTTTGGTGTATGAACCGTAATCGTTTTGGCTTTACTTTTTTGTTTGGATTTAGGCTTTTTCGAGCTCATGTTCGGCGGTGATGGGTTTAAACGGAAAATGTTGGATAAATTTAATCAACTGATCATTCAGTTGCCAGGATTCGTCAAATAAAATCCTATGTCGGATTGGGATTACAAAAAAAGGCATCGACTTCAGTTCTTCCTTGAATTTGATTAGTCGTACCGCGTCTTTCTCTGTGGTAACAATCAGCTTTCTCTCAGCCGAAATTTCATCATACAGTTGTTTGATCTCTTTTAAATCGTCAATTGAAAAAATATGATGGTCCGCATAATCCTGCTGATAATAGGTCTTAGCCTTTTGCAATAAATAATCTTTTAATGGTTTGGGATTAGCAATTCCACAAACCAGCATCACTTCATCTAGAGAATTAATGGCATATTGAATATTGGCATCACAAATATGATAAGGAATACCATATTCAATTGTACTGAAATATACACGCTGTTCAGGAAGTGGCATCAAGTCTTTAATGATGGCTTCTTTTGCTGATTCATTTAAATCTGAAGGGCACTTGGTAACAATAATAACCTGCGCACGTTTGGCTGAAGCCCATTCATCTCTCAAATCACCTGTTGGCAAGAAGAAGTCGCTGGTATACAAATTATTGTATTCGGTAAGCAATATATTAAATCCGGCTTTTACTGTACGGTGCTGAAAAGCGTCGTCTAAAATGATTCCCTGTAAATCCGGATGATCTTGTAATAAATGCGGGATTGCTACAATTCTTTCTTCTCCAACTGCCACTGCAACATTCGGGAACTTCAGTGCAAACTGCATCGGTTCATCCCCAATTTCAAGAGCAGTTGTTGTATCGTTAGCTAATGCATATCCCTTTGTTCTACGCTTATATCCCCTGCTTAAAGTAGCCATTTTAAATTTCGGACTCAATAATGTCAAAAGGTATTCTACCATAGGTGATTTACCAGTTCCTCCTACTGCAAGATTACCTACACAGATGATGGGGAAATTAAATTCTGCAGATTTTAATATCTGCTTGTCAAACAATCGATTCCTGATGACAATGATTAATCCATACAAAGCTGCTAATGGCAATAGCAATACTCTGAAAGATTTAAGAAATAGGGTATTAAAATTCATAAATACGATTAGGGGTAATCCCTATATGTAAAGGTATATCAAATTCATGGGTGTCGCTAATCAAAGGGATGGGATCAAAATAAGAAAAGCCCATCAGTATAGTATGAGCTGAGTTTTCAGCTAAAAACCGATCATAATATCCTTTGCCAAAACCTACTCTATAACCTTCTTGATCAAAAACAAGTAAAGGAACCAACACTAAATCAATGTCTTTCAACTCTATCCTGTCTCCTTCTTTAGGCTCTGTTATACCCAACGCATTGGAAGCATATACGGTATCCTCATTAATGCGTATTGCTTCCATTTTAGTTTCATCTTTAATTACAGGATAAGCCAGTTGCAAATTGGGTATCATATGCCTTAGATATCCATTAAATAAATGGGTATTGGGTTCTGCCTTATGCGGCATTGGCCAATAGGATAAAACCGTCGCAATGCCCTCAAATGAAAATTGCTGAAACTGAATCAACAACAAATCATCCATTTTAAGTTGTTCTGGGCCATGCAGTGCTTTTCTCTTTTGCAAATAGATTTCTCTGATTTGAGATTTATTCATTCCTGTTATTTAGTTTTTGCAAATACAGCAATGCAATTTACCTATAAACCCTCCAATTTTATATTTTTACCAAACCAAGTCCCTTTCCAATATCATGAAAAAACTAAATACTCTATTATTCAGCTTGTTGATAGCGGTTAGCTTGCAGGCGCAAACTGCTGATGAAATCATTCCTAAGCCGCATTTTATCAGTTATCCATCTGCTTCAAAACCTTTTCTTGTGAATGCGTCTACCGTCATATTCGCTGATAAAACATTTTCAGATCAGGCTGAATACCTGAGTCAAGCAATAGAAAAACAAACTGGCATCAGGGTAACTGTTTCAGCTTTTAACCCAAATTCACTAATTAAAAAGGAGAAAGGTATTTATCTGGTGCATAACAGTCAGTTAACGAATGAGAAGTACAGAATTACCATTCATGCTGAAAAAATAGGAATTGAATTTGAAGGAGTTAGAGGGCTTATCAATGGTATTCAGAGTTTGCTACAGTTAATGCCATTGGAAAAACAAAATAACGTTTCAGTAAAACCCGTATTCATTGAAGATGAACCCCGGTTTTCTTACAGAGGTATGCATCTGGATGTAGTACGTCATATTTTTCCAGTATCCTATATCAAAAAATACATTGACTATTTAACCTTTCACAAATTCAATACATTTCATTGGCACTTAACAGATGATCAGGGCTGGAGAATTGAAATAAACAGTTATCCCAAACTCAATACTGTCGCTGCTTACAGAAGCGAAACTTTAATAGGCCATTTCAAAGATCAACCCGCTAAATACGATGGGAAAAAATATGGGGGTTATTATACTAAGGCTGAAATAAAAGAAATCATTGATTATGCAGCTGTAAGAGGAATTAACATTATTCCGGAAATTGATATTCCTGGACATAGCAGGGCTGCCATAGCTGCTTACCCGGAACTAAGCACAAGACCTGATACATCCTGGAAAGTAGCTACCACCTGGGGTATGTATAATCGCCAGAACAATGTGCTTGCACCAACCAAAGCAAGTTTTGAGTTTCTGGAAAAAGTATTTTCTGAAATAGCCGATTTATTCCCCTCTCCTTATATACATGTTGGTGGAGATGAATGCAGTAAAATATGGTGGAAGCAGGATCCTCTAACGCAGGCATTCATGAAATCGAATGGCATCAAAAACGAAACAGCATTACAAACCTATTTTATTGAATATGTAGCAAAGTTGCTGAAGAGCAAGGGTAAACAAACAATCGGCTGGCATGAAATCAACGAAGGAGATCTAGACACCAGTACTATTGTGATGAACTGGGGTACAGACAAACAAGCTATTGAAGCTGCTTCAAAAGGATTTAGTGTTATCAATACCCCCGGAAAACCTTTTTACTTTGATCACTATCAATCTCTGGATCCAAAAGATAGTCTTGCCATTCACGGTTATAATCCTTTGGAAGCTGTGTACCGATACAATCCTGTTCCCAAATCCATTTCAGATAAAGGCCTCAATACTAAAATTATCGGTGGACAAGCGAACGTTTGGACCGAATATATGGAGAATGAAAAAAAAGTGGACTACATGATTTTTCCCAGGATGACTGCACTTAGTGAAGTTTTGTGGTCCAAGCCAGAAATGCTCAATTACGATGATTTCTTAAAGAGACTGAAAAGCAATGCAATTCCCCGTTATACATTCTGGAACAGCAGCTGGTTCAATAATTTTATCTTCTGGGATTTGTCAAAAGCAACAAAATAAAAAGTTCCCGACACATTGAGTCGATGTGCGGGAACTAAACCATTAGTCAGAAATTAAAACTGAGACTTGAAATTTCTATTGGCAGATTTCATTTCTCTGTGGATTTTCCACAAATCAACTGCACGAAATGCTTTTTTCTTTTCTTCTCTGTTTTGAACAAACATTTCAGTTGCCAACGTTTCTTTTACTTCTTGTACTAAATCATTTAAATGCGCCTTATCTATCTGTACGATAGAAGGCATAACTTCGCCTTTCATTGTATTACTATTTTATTTTTTACAAATGTTGTTGAGCCGGGTAAGAAATTCTGATAAAAACCCTGAAATAGAATGGCCTTCTATTAGTCTACCTGTGAAATACTGATAAAAAACTGCTCAATTGCGCCGCAAAAGTACGACGCAAAGCGTTAACAGAAAAATTAAACTGTAAAATAAAAGTTAATATATCAGCTGGCCTTTTATGAAATCGCTGACCAGATAACTAATTAATTTTCCTGTACCTGCATCTTTCTCTCCATTGGTTAATTGTACTGCACCCTCGGATATATGCAAATAAGCCGCTTTGGTATCCGCCGCTGCATATTGAATAAACTGCCTTGCCTGAACCGGGCTGATACCTACTTTGGATTGAGCACTGGATAATACACCTGCAATTGCATCCAGATCCAATTCAATTCCACAAAGTGTATCATCCGTAAAAGAAGTGGCATGCGCAACTGCCTGTAGGAAGGTTCGTTTTTCATGAATGAAAATATCTTCGTAAGTAATGCAATCTATAAAAGGATTGTTCACCATATCCATCCATACATTCTGAGGAATATAATTTTCATGTATGCCAATAACACAATACTTTTCCAAATAACCATCTTCTTCTGCATAAGTAAACCCATTCCCACTATGTCTCCCTTCCATGGGTCTGAAATCGGCATGTGCGTCTAAATTAACCGCATTAATTTGAGCAATTGGTATTACGCCTGCTTTATAAAACCCTTTGGCAGCGCCTTTGATACATGGATAAGCATTATTATGCCCTCCTCCAATTATAATTGGTATCTTTTTGTTCTGCGTAATAATATGAATAATTTGCTCCACTGCATCGTCAATAGCATTCACTGCATGACGATAGGCTTCTATTTTTTCTTCAGAGTTCAAAGCGTTTTGATCAATAACACTTGCAAGTGAAGAAAAATCAAAATGTCCCAGTAAAAGGATATTACTTCCTTCCAGAAAATCGTTACTCTGAATGTTCAGAAATGCGTGCAAAAAAGACAACCATGCACTGTCGGTTCCCCCTATCCCCCCGTTAGCTTTTACGCCAATATCTTCAGGGATGCCCAAAACAATATAATCAGCTGAACTGGCTCGTAAACTTTCTTCCAGATCAGCCGGATTGGCAATGGCCTGAACGCGCTCACCCAGCTTGGTTTCAAAACGACGGATGCGGGTTATTGACAGTATATCCTGTTTGTTATAGAAACGAAAGTGTTGCATGCCAGATAGTTTTATTGAAGAATTATTTACTTAAATATAACTAAATAAAATGACCATTGATCATCACTTTGTCAATTAGATTGTTCCCAAAAGAATAAGGAATATAAGCAAGCGAAGGAACTTGCTTCATAAAAATCAGATTGGCTCTTTTACCGGGTGTAATACTTCCGAGTTCCTCACCCAGTTCCATGGCATAAGCCCCATTAATTGTTGCTGCATTTATAGCTTCTTCCGGAAGCATGCGCATTTGAATACAACTTAAGGATACCACAAAATTCATATTGCCACTTGGGCTAGAGCCGGGATTATAGTCTGACGCCAGTGCAATGGCTGCATTGGCTTCCAGCAAAGTTCTGGCAGGCTGATAAGGCATTCTTAGAAAGAACGCAGCAGTTGGCAGCAGTGTTCCAATAGTACTTGAATTGCTCAATGCTTTTATTGCATCCGCATCCATCGTTTCCAGATGATCCACGGATACTGCTTGTAAAGATATTCCCAACTGAACACCTCCGGACGCATGCAGCTGGTTCGCATGTATTTTGGGTTTTAATCCCCATGCAATACCAGCTTTACAAATTCTTTCTGTTTCTTCCACATTAAAAAATCCCTGTTCACAAAAAACGTCAATATAGTCTGCTAGTTTTTCTTTGGCAATAAGAGGCAACATTTCATTGATAATTTCATCAATATAGCCTTCGTGATTTTCTTTATAGGCCAGCGGATAAGTATGTGCCCCCAGAAAACTTGCTTTAACCGGAATTGGTGCAGCTGATTTTATGCGCTGAATAACCCTTAACATTTTTAATTCCTGCTCGGTGCTCAATCCATATCCGCTTTTGATTTCAATGGCACCAGTACCTAATTGCATAAGGGAATGTAAGCGAATCATGGCCCTATCAAACAACTCGTCTTCACTACAATTCGCCAACTTGCGGGCAGAATTCAATATCCCCCCTCCCTTTGCAGCAATGGCTTCGTAACTCAACCCCTTTATCTTATCTACAAATTCTGTTTCCCTTGTTTCTGCAAAAACCAAATGTGTGTGACTGTCACACCAAGTGGGCATTACCATAGCTCCGGTTGCGTCTATCCATTCATCAGCCTTTTCTTCATTATTCAATTCCTGCATAGGACCATACCTGAGTATCTTTCCATTCTCAATAATAAGGAAGGCATCTTGTATCAAGGGAAGCTTTGCCAATTCGGCACCGCGTAAAACATTTGATTCCAATCTGGTGTTAACCAAGTATTGGATATGATGCACAATCTTTTTCATGATTGAAATTTAGTTTAATTTACTGTATGATTGCAACTTTACATATTGTCCGATACCCCTCTTTATTTGGTTGGGCTGGTTTTTTATCCATGGCATTATTCAGATTACCCCTATGGTTGAATCAGAAAATATCCTTTTATAAACTAATGGGATGTGGCAAAAATGGGAGTTTTGATAAAACTCCTGATTTACGTCAGTGGGCGCTTTTGATTGCCAGTGAAAAAGAAACGATAGAGATACCGAAATTAATTGCCGGATGGTGGCAATTTTTTGGGTGCGAAATTTGGGAACTGGAATTAGAACCCATTGAAGGACACGGAACCTGGGATCAAAAAGCAGTATTTGGCAATTTACCCAAGCAAACCACCTATGAAGGACCCATATGTGTATTAACAAGAGCAACCATTCGAATTTCGCAATTAGGCAGATTTTGGGCACATGTGGATGCTATTGCCAAACAAATGTCGGGTGCCAGAGGATTTATTACCTCTATTGGAATTGGAGAAGTACCTTGGATAAAGCAAGCTACCTTCAGCATTTGGGAATCCAAAGCGTCTATGAAGGACTTTGCCTACAAAATGCAGGAGCATGCCACCGTTATTAAGAAAACCTATCAAGAAAAATGGTATAGCGAAGACATGTTTGTCCGTTTTAGACCCATAAAATCCTCAGGAACTTTGAAGGGAAAATTGCCGTTTGAAATAAAATTGTAATTTCAATCTGTGAATCATTGTACAACCATATCTTTTTTAACAGCGCATTTTGCTTGGATGTACCATGGATTAAACCCCATGCCCGATCACTGACGTTGCTTCCTAGTATCTTTAGAATTAGCATTACTTCCCCTTATTTTACTCAATTGTAATTAACGCGTATGCCATGCATATGCCTAAAATAAATTATTATGAAAGTTTCCGTAACATCAGAAATTGGAACCTTAAGAAGGTTATTGGTACATAGTCCGGACAGTGGTCTTGGAAAAGTAGTACCATCCAAAGCACAAGACTGGCTATTTGAAGACATTGTACACCTAGACACTATACGAAAAGACGAATATGACTATTACACCAAAATATTGCTATACTTTCTGGATCCGGAAAAGATAAAAGGCAAATTGGCATATATAGATTCCGAGACTGAAAACAGGGCATTTTACAAACCCGAACATCCCCATTTTTACAGATCTGATAAAGTAATTGAATTACAATGGCTGTTAGCGGACTTATTACAGAATGAAGCAATTAAAACACAATTGGTATCATCCATCTGTGCAATTGAAGGTTGTACCTATCAAACGCAAAATGAACTACTGACTTATGAGCCGAATGAACTTGCAAAGACATTAATTTCCGGCACAACCACCAGTATGCAATTACTGTTTGCCCCCATTCCCAATTTTATTTTCACACGAGATCTAGGTATTACTATCAAAGATTATGTTCTATTGAATAAACCTGCCAAAAAAGCAAGAACCAGAGAGGCATTGCTGGCTAAATATATTTTCTTTAATCATCCGCTTTTTGCAGAGTTCACAGGAAAAATCATTGAACTATCCGACTCACATCATAGTTTTTTACTACCAAAAGAAGACGACGAAAGAAAAATAACGCTTGAAGGCGGAGACATCATGGTAGTAAGTGAGAATCATATCCTGGTGGGCGTAAGTGAGCGTACCTCTTCAGAAGCAGCAGTTAAAATTACCCAGACACTTTTTGAAATGGGACTAATGGAAAAAGTTACCATTGTAAAAATCCCTAAGAAGCGAGACTATATGCATATAGATACTGTTTTTACACAGGTCAAAAGAAATGTATGGGTGATGCTGGGAAATTTTTCTAGAAAAGCCGTTAAGCACGAAGATGAGACTGCTGTTGAAAGAATACTGGAAATTAAAAAAGAAGAAAAAATCAAAATCCTTCAGTTTCACAGAAGCAAACCAGAGGAACCCATCTCCTTTGAAAGCCTGGAAGACCTTTTGATTGATATCAGCAAAGTAGACTTACAGTGTAAGGAAGAGGTTCAGATAATTTTCTCAGGCAATAATGAATTTCCATACAGCGCAAGAGAGCAATGGACAGACTCCTGTAATTTACTTGCACTTAAGGAGGGAGTTGTATTAGGCTATGACAGAAACGATAAGACAACGGAAGCATTCAAAAATGCTGGGTTTACCATCATTGGCGTAAAAGAACTATTGCGTCAATTAGAGGCAGGAAGCATAACGACAGATCAGATAAAAGATACTTTTATCTTAATGCCTTCTGCCGAATTATCCCGTGCACGCGGAGGATTTCATTGTATGAGTATGCCATTGTGGAGAGAACCCTTAAAATAGTAATTATGCAACACACGAGTCATCTTTTAATGATTAAACCGGTGAATTTTAGTTTTAATGCTGAAACAGCCGTGAACAATAGTTTTCAAACGCCATCTGAAGAAAAAAATATTCAGGAAAAAGCCAGAATAGAATTTGAAACATTTATTGAGAAACTTAAAGCAAACGATATAGATGTTACAGTTGTAGAAGATACACTAGACCCTTATACCCCGGATTCTGTATTTCCCAACAACTGGATTTCCTTTCATGATGATGGAAGTATTTGTTTGTATCCCATGTTTGCATTGAACAGAAGAAAAGAACGAAAGCCCACCGTTTTGTCTGCAATAGCTGAAAAATTCAAAGTTGTGGAAACCCATGATTTTACAGCCAATGAAGAAAAGGAACAATTTCTGGAAGGTACAGGAAGCATGGTACTAGATAGAGAGAACAGAATCGCATATGCATGTTTATCTCCCAGAACGCATACAAGTGCCTTAGAACAGTTTTGTGTTCGAATGAACTACAAACCAGTAGCATTTACTTCGGTTGATATTGCAGGCGCTCCCATTTATCATACCAATGTAATGATGTGCGTGGCAGATGAATATGTAATTATTTGTCTGGAATCTATCAAAGACGTTCAGGAAAAAGACAAAGTTGTAGCGCAAATTCTGGGGTCTAAGAAAAAGATCATTGAAATCAGTTTCAATCAAATGAATCATTTTGCCGGGAATATGCTTCAGGTGCACAATGCAAAAGGCCAACGTTTTCTGGTAATGTCTAGCCAGGCATACCAGGCACTCGATACTAATCAGATAAATGAAATTGAACAATACA
>Ga0208492_1000625_pt1 | contig 28171 bp, 22 predicted proteins | sample Subbioar_CSW14AB_FD_184820 | JGI IMG/M metagenome (GOLD analysis project Ga0208492, IMG submission 184820) | Serpentinite rock and fluid subsurface biosphere microbial communities from McLaughlin Reserve, California, USA - CR12Mar_CSW14AB (SPAdes) | ecosystem: Environmental > Terrestrial > Deep... | reverse complement strand
TAAAGTGAGATCAACATGCTTATTCATGTCGCTGATAGTTTTGGCTTTAAGGTAAATACATTCACGCACATCCTCGAAGGATATAAGGTTGCAGACAAAATGAAAACACATGGTGCGAATGCTTCTACATTTGCGGATTGGTGGGCATACAAGAATGAGGTGATGGAGGCAATTCCTTATAATGCAACCATACTTACTAAAGTAGGCGTTAACACGGCGATTAACAGCGACGATGCTGAAATGGCCCGCCGTTTGAACCAGGAAGCTGCCAAGAGTGTAAAGTATGGTAGTCTGTCTGAAACGGAGGCGCTGAAACTGGTAACTTTAAACCCTGCAAAAATGCTTCACATCGATGATAAAGTTGGAAGCATTCATGTTGGAAAGATTGCCGACCTGGTTTTGTGGACAGATAATCCCTTAAGCATTTATGCAAAGGTAGATAAAACGATAATTGACGGACAGATCTATTTCGACCGGGATGAAGACGCGAAACTCCGTGAAGCCATGAGAATAGAAAAGGCCAGGTTAATTGCAAAATTACTTGCTGAGAAACATAAAGGGACAAAAGTGGTGAAGCCGCAGCCGAAACAACAACGGCTTTATCATTGCAATACATTGGAAGGCGTTTCGGAGGAAGAAACAGGATGCAGATAAATAAAATGAAAATGAAAAAATTACACAGTGTTTTTTGCCTGCTCCTTTTTGTTGGGGCTTACTCTGCTCAAAAGAATTACACACATATAGCTCTTTTAAATGCTACAGCTCATATCGGAAATGGTAAAGTCATTGAAGGCAGTCTCGTTGTTATTAATAAAGACAAAATCGAAACGGTTTCGGAAACAAAGGGCCTAAAGTTGGATTACCGTTCTTTTGATACTGTCATTGATCTCGCTGGAAAACATATTTACCCGGCCCTTATAAATACTAACAATGTACTTGGCTTACATGATGCGGAGGCTGTCAGGGCGACAGTCGATTTCCAGGAAGTGGGACACATCAATCCGCACATTCGCTCCTTAATCGCATATAATACGGACAACCTGATCATTCCAACTGTAAAAACAAACGGGATTTTATATACGCAGCCAACACCCCGGGGAGGCCTCATCAGCGGTTCTTCTTCAGTCCTCGCCCTCGAAGGATGGAACTGGGAGGATGCGGTTTTAAAGGCCGATGACGGTATTCACCTGAATTTTCCTAAAATGGTGACAGCCAAATGGAGCGAAGAAGAGGGTCTTTCAAAGGCTCCAAACAAAAAATACCTGGAGGAAATGAATCTACTTTCTAAATTTTTCTCGGATGCGATCGCCTATTGTGATGCGAAGGAGAATGCAGAAAAAAACCTCCGTTTTGAAGCAATGCGGGGAGTCTTGAACGGGACTGCAAATCTCTATTTGCACGCCGAAAAAGCCAAAGATATTCTAAAAGCGATTCAATTTGTACAGAAGTTCTCGGTTAAAAGGCCTGTGATAGTGGGTGGAAAAGAGAGTTATAAAGTAACAACTGAATTAAAAAAATATAGGATCCCGGTAATGCTTAACCGCGTAAATGATCTTCCCGATAACACAGACGACCGGGTGGATATTATGTATAGCCTTCCTTACCTTTTGCAGAAGGATAGCGTATTATTTTGCCTTCAGCTGGAAGGGGATATGGAAGCCATGCAAAGCAGGAACCTTCCCTTTAATGCCGGGGCTGCTGTGGCATATGGGTTGACCAAGGAACAAGCTCTTGCTGCAATATCCTCAAATGCCGCCATTATCCTCGGCCTTGATAAATTAATAGGCACTATTGAAGAAGGTAAGCTGGCTTCCCTCGTAATAAGTGAAGGAGATATTCTGGACATGCGTACAAATTCGATAATCCTTGCGTACATTGCAGGTAAAAAAGTGAATCTGGAAAACCAACAAACGGAACTCTATTTAAGGTACAAAAACAAATACGGAATCAAATAATCATGAGTGATAATAAAATAATTGTAGGGATCTCGCAGGGAGATATAAACGGAATTGGATTGGAAGTAGTTCTTAAAACACTGATGGAACCTGGTATCGCCGACATCTGCACGCCGATACTTTTTAGTTCGCAGAAAACCGTTTCTTATTACAGGAAAGTGCTGGGACTTGAGGAATTCAGTTTTAACCCGATCCGTGAATTCAGCCAGGTAAATACGAAGAAAGTGAATGTTTTTGTTTGTTACGAGGAGGAAGTAATTATCGAGATGGGCAAATCAACGCCCGCCGGTGGCAGGTATGCGTTTCTTTCCCTCGAAAAAGCGACTCAGGCATTGGCGGATGGCAATATCCACGCCCTGGTAACTGCGCCGATAAACAAAAGCAACATGCAGAGCGACGATTTTAAATTTATCGGTCATACCGAATATCTTGGCGATAAGCTTGGAGGCGAGCCCTTAATGCTGCTCTGTTCTGAAAGTGGTTTGCGTGTTGCGTTGGTTACTGGTCACGTTGCTTTAAAAGATGTTGCCGGCAAAATAACAGCAGAATCAATTTCAAAAAAAATAAAACAACTTCATGAATCCCTTGTTAAAGACTTTGGCATTCGCAAGCCTAAGATTGCTGTGCTTGGCTTAAACCCGCATGCAGGCGACAATGGCGCAATAGGCAAAGAGGATCAGGAAATTATTAAACCGGCAATTGAAAATACTAAAGTAAACGGTTTGATTTACGGTCCTTATGCCGCAGACGGTTTTTTCGGGAACGAGACGTACAAAAAATTCGACGGTGTACTTGCCATGTATCACGACCAGGGCCTTGTGCCGTTTAAAACAATTGCATTTAACGAGGGTGTAAATTATACTGCCGGCCTGAACGCAGTACGTACAAGTCCGGATCATGGCACTGCATACGACATTGCGGGTAAAAATATAGCAAACGAACAGTCCCTGAAAAAAGCAATTTATGCTGCTATCGACATCTATAAAAATCGTCAGCTTTATTCTGAGATCTCAGAGAATCCGCTAAACATCGGACACATAAAAAAGGAACGCTGACCAGCGTTTTTTTTTTGGATAATTTTTAGATAACCTTATTGTGGGCTTAACAAATTTTAACGGGCGCAAAATCGTCCCAATCCCGCACCATTGATATCTTTGACACACAAATTACCGCACACAAACACATAAAAAATTATTATGGTTGACATTAAAGAAATTAACGAACGCATCCAACGGGAAAGCGCTTTTGTAGATATGCTTACTGTTGAAATGGACAAGGTGATCATTGGTCAGAAAACCATGGTAGAGCGCCTCCTGATCGGTTTACTCAGCAACGGACATATTTTGCTTGAGGGAGTACCGGGATTGGCAAAGACCCTGGCGATCAATACGCTTGCAAAATGTGTGGACGGTCAGTTCAGCCGTATTCAGTTTACCCCGGATTTATTACCTGCCGACGTTATCGGAACCCAGATCTATAGCCAGAAGCAAGAGGCCTTTTCCATTCGTAAAGGGCCCATTTTTGCAAATTTTGTTCTGGCCGACGAGATCAACCGCGCTCCTGCAAAAGTACAATCAGCTTTGCTTGAGGCCATGCAGGAAAAACAGGTAACAATAGGCGAGCAAACCTTTAAGCTCCCAAATCCGTTTTTAGTTTTGGCAACCCAGAATCCAATTGAGCAGGAGGGAACATACCCTTTACCGGAAGCGCAGATGGATCGTTTTATGCTGAAGATCGTGATCGGTTATCCTAGCAGGGAGGACGAAAAGAAAATTATTGCATCCAATATCCAGCCTTCAGGCATGCCGCAGGCAAACAGCGTTTTAACTACGGATGCCATCATCAAAGCCCGTACGGTTGTTAAAGATGTTTACATGGATGAAAAGATCGAACGATATATTGTAGACATTGTTTTTGCATCCCGTTTTCCTAAAGAGTATAAACTTCAAAAATTTGAAGGTCTTATTTCATATGGTGGCTCACCGCGTGCAAGTATCAATCTTGCCCTGGCCGCAAAAGCATACGCATTTATCAAGCGCCGCGGTTATGTGATCCCAGAAGATGTACGCGCCGTGTGTGTGGATGTTATGCGTCACCGCGTTGGTTTAACTTATGAAGCCGAAGCGGAAAATATCACCTCCGAGCAGATCGTAACAGAAATCCTAAACACTGTTGAAGTTCCTTAAGAGATCTTAGATTTTAGAAGTAAGAAGTTAGAAATGAAATTCTACCTCCAGCCTTAGATCTTAAATCAAAAATCTTAAATCAAAAATGGAAACATCCGAGCTCTTAAAAAAAGTACGTAAGATCGAGATCAAAACCCGGGGATTGAGCAGTCATATCTTTTCGGGTGAATACCACAGTGCCTTTAAGGGACGCGGTATGGCTTTTTCTGAAGTGAGGGAATATACCCCGGGAGATGATATCCGTTCAATAGATTGGAATGTAACAGCGCGATTTAATACCCCTTTTGTAAAAGTTTTTGAAGAAGAGCGTGAACTGAGTGTGGTTCTGCTTGTGGACGTGAGTGCCAGCGGAGGCTTTGGAACCAATAAACAGCTGAAAAAAGATCTTATCACAGAATTATGTGCTGTCGTGGCATTTTCAGCTTCGCAAAATAATGATAAGATCGGCGTTATCTTTTTCAGCGATAAGATTGAAAAATTTATTCCTCCGAAAAAAGGTAAAACACATGTGCTCCGGATTATCCGCGAGCTTATTGAATTTAAGCCTGAAAACAAACAAACCAATATTGAGCTTGCATTAAAATATCTTTCCAGTATTATTAAAAAAAGAAGCATCGTTTTTTTGATCAGCGATTTTCTTACTGAAAATAATTACAGGGACGCTCTTAAAATTGCCAATAAGAAGCACGATATCGTCGCGCTGCGTATTGTTGACAAAGCTGAGGCGGAATTGCCGGATGTGGGACTCATTAAGTTGAAGGATAATGAAAGTGGTAAAATTACCTGGGTTAATACCAGTGATAAGGTTTTCAGGAAACAATTTGCCGTGAACCATTTAAAATTCGAAGAGGAGATTAAGGATACGTTTAACCGCAGCGGGATTGATGCCACAAAGATCTTTACGCACGAAAGTTACGTGAAGCCACTTATGAATTTATTTAAGAACAGATAAACAACAATTTAATCCATCCTTTGAATCTACATAAGAAAATATTTGCCTTTATCCTGTTCCTGATGGCCACCCATCTTTATTCACAGGAGGTAAGGGTTGACGCCGTCCTCGACACCTCAAAAATGCGGATAGGTGAACAGGCCAGGATCGACATTTATGTTACCTACAGTTCCCGCGAAAAGGGTATTAAAATTCAGTGGCCCTCAATCGGCGATACAATTACCGGTAAAATTGAAGTAGTTGGAGTAAGCGCAATTGATACGACTTTGCCGGATAAGACGAATTCCACAAAGATCTTTCAGCACCAGCAGATCCTGGTGAGCGTATATGACAGTGGCTATTACGCAGTGCCGCCTTTTAAGTTTATTATAAATAACGATACGTTAAACCCCCTTTATACCAACCCGCTTTTCCTGGAAGTACATACGGTGCCTACCGATTCAAGCGCAACGAAATTAAAAGATATTAAACCGCCCTTTGAAGAAAAGTTTAACTGGAAATGGTATCTCAGTTATATATACTGGGGCATAGGAGCGCTTATCTTTTTAATTATAGTTATTATCATAACGATATACTATACGCGAAAACAAAACCGCGTTGTAGCCGAGCCGGAAAAGCCGAAGATCCCGCCGCATATTACCGCACTTGAGGCGCTTGAAAAAATTAAAGAACAGCAGATCTGGAAGGAAGGCAAAGTGAAGGAATATTATTCTTCTATCTCAGAAACGATACGTGCTTATATTGAGAACCGCTTTAACGTAAATGCGCTTGAAAGCACCACGGACGAGATCATGACCGCTTTCAGATCGCAGGTTGTAGATAGAGAGAGCAAGGACAAGCTGCAGCAATTGTTGATGTTAAGTGACCTTGTGAAGTTTGCAAAAATGTTCCCGATCGAAGATGAGCATAATTTTACGCTTCAAAACGCATTTGATTTTGTGAATGTAACGAAGCGGGAAGAAGAAATAACCCTTCCGGATGAACAGCCTGCCCCTAGAGAACCTAAACAGTGATAAACTATTTTAACGACATACAGTTTGCTGAAAAGCATTGGTTTTGGTTAATGCTGGTATTGCCATTCATGCTTATCTGGTATATCTGGCGCCTCAAAAAACAGGAAGGGGAATTTAATTATTCATCCTTTACCCTGCTGAAAGGAATCCATAGTTCCTCGAAAGCAAAAGCAAGGCATATCCTGCTCGTTTTAAAAATGGCATCGTTCGCTTTGTTGATCACAGCATTGGCAAGGCCGCAATCGCGGAGCAGCTGGAAAGATACCAAAACGGAGGGCATAGACATCATGATCAGTCTTGACGTTTCCTTATCAATGCTGGCCAAGGATTTTAAACCTAACCGTTTCGATGTTGCGAAAGAAGTGATCGTGGATTTTATTGACGCGCGCCCGAATGACAGGATAGGCCTCGTTATTTTTGGCGGCGAAGTGTTTACCCAGTGTCCTTTGACAAATGATCATAAGGTTTTAAAAAATATGTTTCCACAGGTTAAAGCAGGTATGCTCGACCAGGGTACGGCCATAGGTCTTGGATTGGCGGGTGCCGTAGCACGCATCAAAGAAAGCAAGGCAAAAAGTAAGGTGGTTATTTTAGTGAGCGATGGTGTGAATAATGTGGGCGAAATATCACCGCTCACAGCGGGAGAACTTGCCAGGACTTATGGGATCAGGGTGTACTGTATTGGTGTTGGTTCTAAAGGTAAAGCCCTGCAGCCGGTCGGTATTTATGCGCAAGGGCAGTACGAATATGATTATGTAGATGTTGAAATAGATGAAAAGGTAATGACGGAGATTTCAGAAATGTCTGGTGGTAGGTATTTCAGGGCAACGAACAAAGAAAGTCTCAAAAATATTTACCAGGAGATCGACAGAATGGAAAAAACGATCATAAGCGAAAAAAGCTTTAGCAATAAAGCGGAACATTTTCTGCCGTTCGTGTTATTAGCCGCCGTTTTATTACTGGTTGAATTTATATTGCGTTTCACTGTATTCAGATCCATACCATAAATGTTTAAATTCGAACATCCCATATATTTTTATGCTTTTGCCGCAATACCGGTAATGCTGTTGCTGGTGATCTGGTATTTTGCTTCCCAGCGCAGGAAATTAAAACGTATGGGAGATCATGAGTTGATCAGGCATTTGACCCCTTATTCGAGCCGGCGCAAAAGAGTTATTAAAGTAGTTTTGTTCCTGGTTGCTTTTAGTTCGGTGATTATTGCTTTGTGTAACCTGCAAACAGGGAGTAAATTAACCGAGGTAAAGCGCGAAGGTGCCGATATTATTGTCTGCCTGGATGTAAGTAACAGTATGTTGGCGCAGGATCTTACTCCCAACAGGCTTACCCGCGCCAAATATGCATTGGAGAAAATGATCGACATGCTGGAAGGTGACCGTTTGGGCCTTGTGATTTTTGCCGGCGAAGCCTATGTTCAGCTCCCGATCACAACCGATTACAACGCCGCTAAAATGTTTCTTGAATCGGTAGGACCGGGAATGGTTCCTGTGCAGGGAACAAAGATTGCCAACGCTATTGAGAAAGCCTCAGAGTCATTCAGCACCGACGAAGGTAAAAATCGCGCCATTATCCTGATCACAGATGGAGAGAATCATGAATCCGCGGCTATAGAAGCTGCTGAAGAAGCAGCGAAAAAAGACATTATGATCAACACCATTGGCATAGGGTCGCAAAACGGCGTTCCCATTCCATTGATTGAAAATGGTGGTATAAAGGGTTACAGGAAAGACAAAGACGGCCAGACCATTGTTACAAAATTAAATACAGATCTTTTAAAGACAATTGCAGGCAAGGCAAATGGGGTTTTTGTTCAGGCCAGCCAGGCGGACATTGGATTAAATGCTGTGTTGGATAAAATCGCGGAATTGGACAAGTCACAGCTGGAAAGTAAAATGTATACCGACTATGAGGACCAGTTCCAATGGTTTCTGGGTATTGCGCTCGTTTTGTTGTTCCTGGAATTTTTATTGAGCGAGCGTGTGAGCGAATGGTTTAAAAAAATTAATCTATTTGGAAATGCAGTTAAGTAAACTATATCAGGGATATGTAGCCTGCATGTTGCTTGCAACAGGATTCTGTGCCGCGCAAAAGGATGCCGAGTACATTTACGATGGCAACAATTTGTACAACTCCGGTAAAGTGCCGGAATCCTCGGCAAAGTATGCAAGAGCCCTCGAACTTAATCCAAATAACAGGAAAGCCAATTTTAATTTAGGGAATGCACTGTATAAAAATGCGCTTCTTGTTAGAAGCGGGGCGCTCACCATGCCTCAAAGTGCAAAAATGAAGCCCGACTCTCTCGCAGGACTTATTTTTGATCAGGCGGCACAGAATTTTGCAGTAGTAGCCAATTCGGTTTCAGATAAGGATACGCTTCATAGAGCCTGGCACAATATCGGAAATTGTTACCTTCAAAAAAAAGAATACCAGCAGGCGGTTGACGCATATAAAAAGGCGCTCAAATACGATCCTAAAGATGAGGAGACCCGTTATAACCTTGCTTATGCCTTAAAAAATCTTCCAAAGGAAAAAAAAGGCGGCGGCGGAGGCCAAAGCAACCAACCTCAGAAGAAGGAAGAAAAAAAAGATGACAAGAGTAAGCCACAACAGCAGCAAAATCAAATGAGCAAAGAGCAGGCCGAACAGCTTTTAAAAGCACTGATGGATTCAGAAAAAAAATTGCAGGATAAAAGGAAACAAAAACAGGAGGATGCCGCGAACAGTAAAGTGGAGAAGGATTGGTAATTCTGCTTTCCGCAAATATGGATACAGCTAAACATTTTTTATACGTTAAAATAAATTAATAAGATTAAGCTCCTTAAATATTGGAGTAACTTGCATACGGATGAAGAGAAGCAAATTCTGGATAACATTTTTATTTTGTTCTGTTTTATTATATCAAAATAATAAAGCGCAGAGTTTCTACGGACAGGTCAATGCTAAAAAGGTGCAGGTTGGCGCCCCCTTTGATTTTCAGATAGTCATTATGGTTAACGCCAGTAATTATGTTCCTCCCGCGTTTAAAGATTTTGACGTTGTAGCGGGCCCGTATCAAAGTACCAGCTCACAAAATATTAATGGGGTAGTGAGCCAGCAGATCATATTGTCGTATGCCCTCGTTGCAAAAAGAGAGGGCAAGTTAACGATCGGTCCGGCGAGTATTATTTCAAATGGGCAAAAATTAGAAAGCGCTCCTATTGTAATTGAAGCGGTAAAAAGTGCGGCGGCCGCAAGTGCCCCGGAACCGCAGGGAAATTCAAAAATAAGCGGCGGTGATCTTTTTATAAGGACGGGCGTTAGCAAGAACAAATGTTATATTGGCGAACAGGTAACTATTACTCAGAAGGTATATTGCCGCCTGCAAATTGTTGGGCTCCAAAAATACACCCAGCCTTCTTATGATGGCTTTTATTCCCAGGCGCAGGAATCAATGAGCAAGGGACTTGTAAGCAATGAAAACGTGGATGGTATAAATTACAATACGTATGAATTATACCGTACGGAGGCCATTGCAAATAAAACGGGCAAGATAGTCCTCATGCCGATAGAGCAGGGACTGGTGATCAGGAAACAGACTAATACAAAGCCAAGAAATATTTTTGAACAGTTTTTCGGCGCGAACGGATACGAAGATATTAACGTAACAGCATACAGCAAACCGGTAACCATTGAAGTATTACCTCTGCCTGAAGAAGGCAAGCCGGAAAACTTTAACGGGGCTGTCGGTAATTTCCAATACAAGATCGAGGCTACCCGTAATTCATTAAAGGCAAACGAAGCTTTAAATCTGAAAATGACTATCAGTGGAAAAGGTAATCTAAAGCTGATCGCTGCACCCAAACTTGAGCTTCCGGAAGGATTTGAAACATATGAACCAAAAGTGTCGGACAATGTAAACTCCAAAACCTTCGACTATCTTGTTATTCCCAGGAACGAAGGAGAATTTTCACTGGCTGGACTTGACTTCAGTTATTTTAACCTGGATACAAAAAAATATGTTACTATTCCGGCAGGTGAAATTAAAATAAAAGTGCTTCCTCCTGATCCTAATAGCGCGGGTGCGCAGGTATATGCCTCACACAGCCAGGTAAAGGAAACCGAGAACGACATCCGGTACATCAAAAAAGGTAATTTTACGCTTCTGAAATCTGAAACAGAGTTTTTTAACTCGATCTCTCATTTTTTATTTCTTATAATTCCTGTTTTTATTTTGCTTGCTGTTTTAGCTTTTAGAAAGACTCACATTAAGAATAACAGCAACCTGGCACTTGTAAGGGAGCGCAAAGCGGGTAAGCTCGCTAAAAAGCAATTGGTTAACGCTGAAAAATTAATGATCGCAAATAAAAAAGATGAGTTTTACACCGAAGTGCTGAATGCTTTAAATAATTATCTCAGTCATAAATTGATCATACCTGTGGCTGATCTTTCGCGTGAAAAAATAAACATTGAACTTAAACGTAAACAGGTAAATGAGACGATAGTCGCCAAACTTATGTCGACTCTTGATACCAGCGAATATGCAAAATATGCTCCGGGGGCGGTGAGTGGTGATTTACAGCTTGTTTACAAAAACACAGTTGATCTGGTGACCGACCTTGAACAACAATTAAATAGAAAAACGGGATGAGAAATGTGATTTACATAACTCTTTGCATTTTCATATTTGCTTCACCTGCATTTAGCAATCACCTTTTGCAAAAGGCGGAAAAGGCCTACGATTCTAAGAAATATAAGGAAGCAATAGAATCTTATGAGAAACTGATTAAGGATGGTTACAAATCCTACCAGTTGTATTTTAACCTTGGTAATTCTTATTACAGGAATGGAGATCTTGGTAAGGCAATATACTATTATGAGCTCGCCAGGAAAGTAGAGCCAAACGATGAGGATATCAGGATTAATCTTGGCATCGCATCTGCTAAAACCATTGACAAAATTGATTCAAAGGAGAATTTTTTTATTTCGGCTGTAAAGACAAATCTTCTGTCTTCCTTCACTACAACAACCTGGGCCTGGCTTACGATCATATGCCTGACGCTCGCCTGCATTTTATTTTTCCTGTTTGTAAATTCAACCATTCTTATTGTAAAGCGGGTTTCATTTTTGCTGAGCTGTATCCTTCTTATTTCCTTTGTTGTTACTTATTTCCTTGGGTATTCAGCCGTAAAGGCGCGTTACGAGAATAAGTTTGCCATCATTCTTGCTAAAGAGATCAGGATCATGAACGAGCCCACAGCTCTGGCTAAAACGAAATTTGTCCTGCACGAAGGAACAAAGATCCGGGTGGTTGAAAATAACGGTGACTGGGTTCTTATTAAACTCGATAACGGAAACGAAGGTTGGGTGAAGATAATCGATGTTGGAATAATCTGATTCGATACAATTCTCTAAAAGCGGCCTGGAGTGGCTTCTCAGCAAAATAATTTCAGGTAGTTTTAATGGATCTTCAGAATTCGTATATCTGATACTTATCGGATCTTTGAGCCAATCAGGTAATGAGATCAGAAGATATGTTTCTCGGCATGATACGAAGAACGCACCAAGGGACCACTTTCAACAAAACGAAAACCTTTTCCTAAAGCATATTCTCTGTATTTTTTAAAGTCGTTAGGATGCACGAAACGCGCTACCGGTAAGTGTTTTGGCGTTGGTTGCAGGTATTGGCCTATTGTAAGTACATCGCACTTTACATTGGCAATGTCATCAATCGTTTCGTAAATTTCATCTTCTGTTTCACCCAGTCCTACCATTAATCCGCATTTTGTTTTTACGCCAGCTTCATCGAGGCGTTTAAGGACCTCGAGGCTTCTGTCGTACTTGGCCTGGATCCTGACCTGCGCGGTCAGGCGTCGCACCGTTTCAATATTATGCGATACAATATCAGGTTTTACATCAATGATGCGCTGAAGATTTTCCCACTTGCCTGCAAAGTCGGGAATCAGGCATTCAAATTTTGTTTCAGGGCTAATTGCTCGTATTTCTTTAATGGTTTCCGCCCAGATAATAGAACCTCCGTCTTTCAGGTCATCTCTGTCAACACTGGTGATCACACAGTGTTTCACGCCCATTAACTTCACCGAATTAGCGATGCGTTTAGGCTCATCCCAATCAGCCGGTTTAGGCTTACCTGTTGCTACGGCACAAAACCCACAGCTGCGAGTGCAAATGTTTCCAAGGATCATGAATGTGGCGGTACCGGCGCCCCAGCACTCTCCCATGTTAGGACAATTTCCGCTTTCACATATCGTGTGTAGTTTATGCTGACTTACAATGCCTCTTACTTTAACATACTCTTCGCCGGTAGGCAATTTAACACGTAACCAGTCAGGTTTTTTTACCCTTTGAACTTCTTCTGTCAACTCCATATTTAATACCATTTTCTACCGAACACAAAGCCAACATGCAGCGAAATAATTATGTTCTCAGCAGGATTGTATGCCATTAAAGGCAATGCTTTTGGATAATATTCAACGGAAACACCGGTCTCGATGGCGCGGATCAGATTTGTGTATGGTGCATATTCAAAACTCAGGTTGAATTTGCCGCTTAGGCCTGGATAGATTTTCATTTCGGAAAGTCCCCTGGAGTATCCGCCACGGCCAAGAATCTGGGCATTACTATCCGGAGTGAAATTTTCAGTATCAAATTTTACATAGTCCGTTTGCCTTGCTCCTGAAGTTTTATACACTTGCAGGTAATATGGTTTTGCGAACGCAAAAACCGGCCCGATAGAGTAGGAATATCTTACTTCCACAGCCTTGTTATCAGCCTTTTCAAAAAGCACATTCTGAAGCCCTAAACCCCCGCGAAGCAAAAAGACGGTATTTAATTTTCCGTACACGAACCGCCTCCTGTCTTCAGCCTCTCCCTGGCTTTTAACTTCTTTGGGATATTTAAGAGTCTGGAGATCTATTTCATAAAAGCTTCGTGTTTTTGCTGTAACGTGTTTACCCTGGCGGAAAAGAATTCCATAGCCCCTTGTACTTGCATATATTTTGCCGCTCATATCCCGGCGATATAAAACATTCAGGGTGCTTCCGTTGTCATATCCGTCAGGAAGTCCCTGGTTCTGCGCCGACATAAAAGTAACCGGTAACAGAAGTGTGAATAGGTATAAAAAGTACTTCCTGAACATACAAACAAAAATAAGAATTTACGGGGTATTATCCTATTTTTGTATAAAATTAACGATGATGACAAGCAAGGTAAAATACCTCGGGGAGCTAAGAACAGAAGGCCTTCATCTCCAATCGGGAAAGGTTATACTTACCGATGCGCCAAAAGACAATCATGGTAAAGGTGAAGCGTTTTCGCCTACAGATCTTGTTGCAACAGCACTGGCAAGTTGTATGCTTTCGGTTATGGGAATTGTTGCTCTCAAAGAAGGAGTTACACCGGTAGATGGAGCGAACGCGGAAGTTACAAAAATTATGTACCCCGATCCAAGAAGAATTGGCGAAGTACATGTCAGGATTACCTTTCCGAAAAAAAATTACTCGGAAAAGGAAAGGAAAATGTATGAGCATGCAGCGTATACCTGCCCGGTTGCTAAAAGCCTGCACCCTGACCTGAAGCAGGTGGTGGAGTTTGTCTGGTTATAGGCTGGTCAGGATTTGCACGTGTTTCGGAAAAACTGAATTGATATATGTTTAAAAGTCTGGTTTACAGCTTGATCACGAAAGGCACGGTAGCAATTATCAACTTTGTTATCCTTGTAGTTTCTTCGAGATACCTCGGAGTAAGCTCACGGGGAGAAATAAGCATTTTTATCTTAAATATAACCCTCATCCAGATCCTGAATGAAGTATACACTGGTTATAGCATCGTTCATTTTATTCCAAAATTTAACTTTAGATCGCTGGTCATCTTCGGGTTTTGTTATACACTTATTTTTTGTTCGTTAAGCAACCTGCTTGTATGTTTTTTAAATAAGCAGGTGCCTGGTTATGAGTGGCTGGGATACGTGATTTCCCTGCTTGTAGTATTAAATACATTTAATTGTGTTTTAATTCTGGGGCGGGAAAATATTGCTGCTTATAATTTATTGAGTTTCGTACAACCTTTTCTGTTGCTCATAGGTATTGGAGTATCTGTGTTCCTGTTTAAAAAATTCACCTTTGTTTCTTACGTATACCCATTGTCGATTTCCTTCAGCACCGCTTTTATTATTTCGTCGGCAATAGTTTCTGGTTTTTTTAAAAAAGAAGATTATTTTAACCGGACTTTCAGGCTAAGGCCTATTCTTGCAAATGGTTTGATCTTTCAATCAGCCACGCTCATGTACATTTTTGTGAACAGGTATAGTTATTATTTATTACCGGATATTGCAAAGGTTGGGCTGTACTCTTCTGCGTCTTCTCTTATGGAGGCTTTATTGATAATAACGAATAGCATCTCACCCATTCTCCTTGCAAGGGTTTCCAACCAGGGTAATACGCTTAAAAGTGTTGATATGACGCTTGCATTAAGCAAGGCAAGTGTTTTGTTCAGTGTTGTCTTTGTATTCATCGTTTGTATGTTGCCCGGTTCTTTTTTTGTATTTATTTTGGGCGAAGGATTTTCCGGAATAAAGGACCTAATGATAGTGTATGCGCCTGGAATTTTAATGGTAAGTTTCTTCGGTACCATGAGTTATTATTATTCCGCAATTGGAAAACAAAAACTTGTTTTGGCATGTTACAGTCTTGGATTTAGTGCCACACTTGTTCTTGCCCCGGTTTTAATTGGTAAATTCGGAAGCAAAGGCGCGGCTTATAGCGCCGGCATCTCTTATTTTTTAATGGGTTTCGCTATTTGCTCTACTTTCATTGTCATAAACAAGCTCAGTCTGAAAAGATTTTTTTCAGTTCAAACGGATTATAAAAATTTACGGGAGCTTATGAGCCCCCCGGGACACTATTATTGAACGAAGCTAACTTTGAGATCGCTAGAAGGAACAGAGATCCGTTTTTACAGAAGTTAAAAAAGATCACGTTTGATCGTTTATTTCTTTTCGGTTCTTTTAACCGTGTATTTAAGATTCAGAAGATTCATGGGGTTGGTATTTAACCCCTGTATCCGGTGACTTACCAGGCGCACCACTTCGTCATAGAACAGTGGTATTATCGGTGCCTCGTCTATTATCAGGCTGTCCATCTGCCTGTATAATTTTAGTTTTTCATCTGTGTCGGTTACATGTTGAACTTTTTCGTAAGCCCTATCAAACGTTGCATTTTTGAAATGGAAAAAATTCACGCCCTGGGGTGAGAAATTTTTACTGTAGAACAGACTCATGAAATTTTCTTCATCGGCATAATCTGCCTGCCATGACTTTTTGAAAAGATTATATTCACAACTGTTCACAGCTTGTCGCAGTACAGATGGCTTTTCAATGCTGATGTTTATTTTGATATGGTTTTCAGCCAGCTGTGATTGGATGAATTCAACTTGTTCCTTATAAATATCTGTTACATGGAGTGTCATTTCCGGCAGACCCTTGCCATCCGGGTATCCTGCTTCTGCAAGTAGCTTGCTCACAAGGTCGGGCCTGTACGTATAACCTTTTACCACGGACGGATTATAACTTTTCATTCCCTCTGGGATAAATCCGGCATGTGCAGGCTTACCCAGGTTGTTTCGTAAATATTTTATGAGTTTGTCGCGGTCAAATCCATAGTTAATAGCTTTACGAACAGCCTTCAATTTTAAAGGGGAGTTTTTTACCAGTGCCAGATCCTGGTCAACAAGAATTCCTACATAATCTGTTTTCAGATAGGTTCTTTTCTGAAGATAAAATTTCTTCCGGTATAGTTCCCTTAAATTTCCTTCTTTATCCAGTACTTCATTTGTATTAAACGCGTCTGCCCCGCTTACCATGTCGAATTTATCATTCAGAAGCTCCATAAAAGCGGTTTCCCTGTCTTTAATGAATGAAACAGTAACGGCGTCAAGGTAAGGCAGCTGCACATTGTTTTTATCTTTTTCAAAATAATGCGGGTTTTTTAATAAAATAAGTTTGGTTCCTTCATCCCAGACTTTAAAAACAAATGGGCCTGTACCAACCGGGTTTTTTCTAAAATCGAATTTGTAATAGTCAATAGCTTCATAAGGCAGCACGCTAAAATATTTCATGGTTAAAATATTTATAAAAGTGCTGAAGGGTTCTGTGAGATAAATTTTAAGCACTGAATCGTTAACCGCGATAAAGCCTTTATAGTTTGTTTTTTCGGAACGGTCAATCTTCTCCAGAAGGGTAGTGGCGCTGCTTACCTTGCTGTCAAAAAGACGGTTAAAGCTGAAAACAAAGTCTTTTGCCTTTACTTTCTTCCCTTTTCCATTTTCAAAGCACACATTGTCATGAAAGTAAACATCATCACGCAGGTAGAACGTGTAACATAGCCCGTCCTGGCTCAGCTCAAACCGTTTTGCAATGCATGGCTCCACGTTAAGGCTGTCATCCATCTGTACAAGTCCGTTAAACAATTGATTAACGGGTCCGATGTTCTCAAAGTTACTCGCCGCTGCGGGATCGAGCGACGTTAGACCATTCATTTCATTGTAATTAAAAATAGTTCGTCCATCTCCCTGTTTAGGTTCATTCTTACACGAAGGGAATAAAAAGAGAAATAATACAGGATATAGAAAAGCTGTTTTGGGCATGATACAAATATCCTTCATACATTCCGTCTAAGGAAATGGAATAAGATTCAATTATACACAAAGGTGTGTGAAGAGAGCTTTATGGTTCTACTTTTGGCGTATCAGTAGTGCTGGCCCCGTTAAAATTAAAACTCAGCGTCACGCGCCAGGTGCGTTGAAGTGGATTATTTATAGTGGTAGGGATCAGGTAAGAAAAATCAACTCCGATAACATTAAAATTAAAGCCCGCACCTACCGTAAAAAACTGGCGTGCTCCTTTATTTTTCGCCTCATGAAAATAACCGGCCCTTACAGCAAATATTTTATTATAGCAGTATTCAACACCTATGCTTTTGTTTATTTCCTGCAATTCTTCTTTAAACCCGCCCGGGGCATCGCTAAAAGACTGGATAATTCCTGTAGGTACGTCCACGTTTGGATCTTTTCCTCCTCCTGGTTCAATTACCTTTTTTCCGGTTGCCGGATCTATTTCAATTTCTGTGGTTTCATTTCCAACTGAATCTTTTTTATGTTGATATCTGGGTGGAGTTGGCACCAGTAGTTTATTAAAATCCAGGTAAACGCCGAACGTATTATAGTCATCAATATCCATTTTAAGGCCACCACCCAAACGCATATTCATGGGAATAAAATTCTGGTCGTTTGAATATTTGATCTTTGCGCCAATATTTGTAAAAGCCAGGCCTAGCGTACCCACTGCGTTCTTACCGCCAAGCTTGAATTTGTTGCTTTTGTAATACATGCTCAGGTCAACCGCAAATGTACTGGCAGCATTTCCTGAACTTCCGTTAAAATAAAGTCTGCTGATCGTTGAATTAATAAAACGGGTGGCAACTCCAAGCGAAAAATTCTTGGAAAGTTTTTGCGAAAAGGCAAGGTCAACCGCAAATTCATTTGGCTTGTAAGAACCCTGGCTGCCGCCAAGCGCGTCTGTAAGTTCTATGTTGCCAAGGCTGAAATAACGTAATGAAGCGCCAACGGTTTGTTTATCATTTATTTTTGCGTACCCGGTTAAATAATACATGTTTATATCCGGCACTAAAAGCCTTAACCAGGGCGTAACAGTAGCGCCAACACCAAATTTTTTTTCCATGAAAGCGAGTTTGCTTCCATTCCAGTGAATCGAATTAACATCCGGATCAGTAGCAACTCCAACATCTCCCATTGCGCCTTGTTTGCTGTCAGGGCTAATTAATAGAAAAGGAACAGCAGTAGTGATAGGGTTTATAGACCCACCAAGTTGCTGCGAATTTATTGAGCTTTGTCCAAAAACGGTTTTTGATCCAACTAAAGTTAATGCAATTAAAAGGTGTTTTTTCATTAATATATTTTACTCTAAAAAAGGTACGCAAATTTCGGGCTACTAAAATACTAATTTAGTATAACCAATTTTTCTATTTTTTCTGCTTTTTTGTTATCCACGTCTAATATAGCCAATTTATAAATATAAACGCCCCGGCCGAGTTTATCACCGTAGTCGTCTCTTCCGTCCCACTCAATGCCTTCGGGAGTAGCGCCTTCACAGATGGTGGATTTTTGTATTGTTTTGACAATTTTACCGCTTATGGTATAGATCTGCACTGTTACTTTTAAAGGGTTGCACGCCTGGTTATGCTGGAATATAAATTTTGTACGTGTCGTAAACGGATTTGGGTAATTTAATACATGTTTCAACGCAAGTTCAGCACTTTTTGCCACAATAAAATCAGAAGTCACCGTCGTTGAATTATTTTGAATATCCCAAACCCTGAAAGTTAAACTATGTTCTCCTTCCGTTAATTCGTCATATGGGTAACGTACCCGGCCACTTTGGTAGCTATTAAGGTTAGCCTCGTAATAATCATTCAGTACAACCGGTTTACTGCTGTTGGCATCCAGTATTACCGAAATATCATGGCCAATTCCGGTCCCGATCGTGTTAATTCCGCTTGAGTCCAGCAGGTCTGCAAAAAGAATTGGTTTTTCGTTGGTCAACCCCCCATTTACAAAGTTTTTATCATTCAGGAATAAGTTTACCTGGGGACCTTCGTTATCGGTGACCACTCCTTTAACAGACGTGCCTCCAACGATCAGTTGGCTGTAATACCCGGTAGCATCTACCACACCATTTGTAGCATAATAGCTTATTTTACCCGGACCCGGTGCAAAACTGATATCCTTGGGCACCATAAACGTAAATGAAAAATCGCCATTGGTTACGAGAGATTTACCTCTGTATAAGATATTTTTCTGCATCTTGAACTGGAACGGATAGATCCCTGAGGTGTCCTGATTGCTATACTTAACACCAGATTCAACGGTGTTCATTAAACAAACAACCGTTTGTTCCTTGTCAAAAACTGTAGGATAAACAAGTCCGTTAAAGTTAGAGAGCTTGTTGCCGGCATTATCAGCAATAAAACCTTTAACTGTTATTTTTGAAAGTGCGCCGAGCGTGTCTGATACAGATGGCGTTACGGCAACATTGTTGAAATGCGAAGTAACAACTTTATCTTCCGGGTAAGATAACATCATCGCCGGATCTCCCAGCAGGTGAAAATTTGCATAATAGTAATTTTGTCCAACCGTCGCCTTGGTAAGGGCAATGGCGTCACCCAGCGTCGGCCACTTACCATTTGGTAAGCGTGTAAAAAGCCTTTTGAGGACTTCTGTGTGAATGATCTCGTTAAAAGTGGAATAGGCCACCCTGCAAGTTGTATAAAGGGCAATAGCGCCTCCTTTTGGGTTTAACAGGCAAGCTTCACCGGCCGATGTTCTTCCAGGATCATCGTAGCGGCTGAATTCGCAGGTTGCGGTAATAAACAGCGGAAGTTTATTGAAATTGTCAAACCCGTTCACGATGTCCATGTCTATCATCCTTTCAGCAGTTAAACCAACTTCTCCGCCATGGCCTGTGTAATTGAAAATAAGCGTGCCTTTTTTTATCCGTTTTAAAAAGTCGTCTGCCGCGTCCGGATACCTGTTCCCCCCTGGCGTGCTAAATCGCTGGTAGGCATCCAGATTGATCTGGTCGATGTTGTAGTTCGGAGCAACGTTCTTCACGGTCTGGGCAAGCCCGTCAGACTGGATCATGTGAGTGCCCTTGTCTTCATCATCACCGAGAAATAAAAGCCAGGTACGCCAATCGCCCATTGGACTTTCATTTGTGCTGCTGCAACCAGACTCAGGAGTTGAATTATTCGCGACGTAATTCGCGTCCTTACGGTAATAGTTTTCAATTTTTGTTATGACAGATTTTACCTCGGTTACATTACGGCAGGTAAAGCGGCCAATGCCCAGGTCCACTGCTCCGTTGCTGTCATCTTCCGCGTAATAACCTTCATCCGGGTCCATCAGGCCATAAAAATCATCCGTCACAATACTCTCAATAGGCCTTAACGACTCATGGGCTTCATAGGTCGGGATCAGGTTACTATTATTAATAACGTTCCTGTTTTTATTGTTGTAGGAGCCATCGCCCATCAGAAGCACGTATTTTAATTGCTGGTCTTCAGGAAGACTGATGGTTCGGCTGTAGATCATCCGGATAAAATCCCTGATGGCTGCAACGTCTTGTTTGCCACTGCTGAATTCGTTGTAGATTTGGTCGGTTGTGGCAACGGTATAACTCAAACCCTCTTTTTGCTGGTGAAATACTCCCATGTGTTCAGCTTCTTTCACAAATAAGGGATGCGTAACGATCAGGTAATTTACTTTTGTGATGCTGTGAAGATTTTGATTGAGCACTTTACCTACAAACACAGGCGTGTAATAATCATTCGACGGCGCGATGCAAAATTCATTCAGGGAGTCTACACGCGTTGTGAAATCTATTACAGAGCCGTTTACATTAAACCCTTGTTCTACCGGATTTAAATTATCGGTCACGTTCCAGAGACTGAATGCGGCTCCTCCGGAATTTGTAAGTGAAAAATTACAGGTTTTGCCTGCCCCTGTGATCCGGCTTTCCCTGAAAGAAAACTGCCTGTTCCTGAGATTAAGTGAACGCCGGGCGTTCACATTCAGCTTGTCGAGCCAGCCGATGCTTTTTGCGGTTTGCTTTGATACAGTAAGAGTAATGTCGTTGCCGGGAGAGGCGTTCTTCACCCGGCTGCTTCGCGTTGCTTCGGCAGCAAAAGGAGCATAGGTTGTGAGTTGAACATCCTGTGTAACGGCAATGAAATCCAACCCGTTCCCATGCACACGGAATACACTGGTATCCTTGTAATTAGCCGCCACCGTTACTTCGGCTATGATGGAGTCGCTAGTAAAATCTCCGTCAGACCAGGTAAAGCTGTATGAAGATGTAAGGTCAAAATACTCGCCGTAAAATTCTCTTCCGCTTTTACCAAAATTAAGAATGTTTTCTTCGTGGTTATTAAAATAGTCATATGTTGAAGTTGAAGCATCCGGAGGCTGAGAGATGGAAAGCCGTGTACCTATACGTTTCCCAGGACCCAGATCCACATTAATAAAGTAGAAATTTGTGTCACTGTAAAGGTGTTCTACAGCACGGAATTTTAGTCCTGTGGTTGATTTTGTTCTTACCCATTCGGTTGTACCGGTCGCGTAAAAAAGCGCGTAATCAAAAGTTCCATCAGGGCTAAGCACAACCTTTATGGCGTTTTCAGTAAGATCATCATATCGGAAATCTTTATTGCGCTCTGGCAGCATTTTACCACCATTTCCATACACCCTTATATTGGCATGATTGAGGCTGTTTGTATTGATTCCTATGCCATTAAAAAAACTTTTGGTGAGTTTGTGAATGCCGGTTTGTGTGACAGCAATTTTGTACCAATTGCCCGAAGATAAAACAGAAGAGGAAGCGAAGGAAGAACTTCCTCTGGAAGCAGAATTATTAGCGCCGCTCACTTGCCAGGTGACATCGTACTCAATAAGTTCTTCCAGTTGATTCAAAGCATTCAGACGAAAAGGAAATAGTTTATAGCGGTTAAGATTTTGATTCTTAAAAAAACTGGGAATTTGTTCAAGTGCAAAATTTTTTCCGACAAAATCTGAAAAATATTTTTTTGCAACCCCAGCATGTTGATCTTCGACGATTCGTGTTTTTTTAACGACCAAATCCGGTATCGCTTTTTGATCGTAATCAGTTGGTTTGTAGATCAGAAAATAAGGCAAATTATTTTTTCTGCAGTCATAATCAGCTTTGTTTAATTCGAGATGAAAGACTGCTGTATCAGAAGTATTGGAGCGGAGAATACGGGATTGTCCTTTTATTTCCGGTTGCGCGAAAATTGAGAACTGAGAGAAAAAGAGAGCTAAAGTGCCTATTCTTGTGAAATTCATAAATCTGGACAAATTGCGTACAAAGTACTGCAAAATAACGTTCGAAGGCTCTAAAATATTGTTACTTATTTTTTTTTGTTTTTCAAAATGTATTTATATATTTGTGAAATAGGTTAGGTTAATATGCTCATATGAATTCACGCGTTCTGTTCCCGATATTAGTGTTTACTGTGTTTTTATTCGACCTGAAGGCTCAAGATCCTCAGTTCACACAATTTTACGCTAACCCGCTATACTTAAACCCTGCATTTGCCGGTACTGCGCGTTGCCCCAGAATTTGTATGAATTACCGTAATCAGTGGCCCAATCTTTCCGGGAATTACGTCACTTATTCCGTTTCAGGCGACCTTCATATCGACGCTCTTGCGGGGGGCCTTGGAGTACTTGTAACTACAGATAATCAGGCGCATGGCACTCTTAAAACAACAAATGCAAGTCTTATTTATTCATACCAGGCCGTAATCAACAGGGAGTTTTCTCTAAAATTTGGATTGCAGGCAACATATTTGCAGAAATCACTCGATGTTAACAATCTTCATTTTGGTGATATGATTGATGCAAGAAGGGGTTTTGTGTGGAATACACAGGAGGCTATTCCCTCACCAAATAAGAGCAATGCTGACTTTTCTGCGGGAGTCTTAGGATATAGTAAAAGTTATTTCTTCGGATTTGCAGCCCATCACCTTAACCAGCCGGATGAGGGCCTTTTGGGGGCCTCTAAATTACCGGCTAAATTTACCGCTCATGCGGGAGCCATTATTACACTCGAAAAAGGAAACGAGAGTTATTTATCCCCAAATATTCTGTTTCAGTCCCAACAGAAATTCAATCAGCTTAACCTGGGGCTTTATTACGTAAAAGGACCATTTGTGGCAGGTTTATGGTACAGGAACGCAGATGCCGTAATCATTCTCGTTGGGCTTAAAAACGACAACTTCCAGGCTGGTTACAGCTATGATGTAACTGTCTCAAAATTAGCAGGTAACACTGCCGGAGCCCACGAAATTTCCATTCAAATCAAGTTTGAGTGTAAAACCAAACGGAAAAAATACAGGACTATCAGTTGTCCTTCTTTTTAACTATATTTGTAACCTTTTAGTAAATATAACGTTATAGCGTTTAATCATTGTGTCTGATATGAATATAAAATGGATAAAAAACCGTAGAACGCTGGCCTTTGTAATGGCAGCAGTTTTGGTTTCATGCTCCCAGGAACGTTCTCCTGTAACAGGGTGGGCATATAACGATCCCGAAAACGGTGGTTTTGAAAAGCCTCCTTACGAAGAGCAGGAAACCGGGCCTGGTCTTGTTTTAATTGAAGGTGGTACGTTCACAATGGGTCGTACCGAAAATGATGTGACCTATGAGTGGAACAATGTTCCCCGCAGGGTTACAATTTCTTCATTTTACATGGATGAAACGGAAGTGAGCAATCTTTCCTATCTTGAATATTTATACTGGACAGCCAGAGTGTTTGGGCCTACATTCCCAGATATTTATTATAAAGCACTACCAGATACACTTGTATGGCGCGAGAAACTTGCATTTAATGAACCTTATGTGGAATATTACCTGCGTCACCCTGCTTACCGCGATTATCCGGTTGTAGGTGTTAACTGGCTGCAAGCTAATGATTTTTGCGCATGGCGTACTGACAGGGTAAATGAGTTTATCCTGATCCGTGAAGGGTTATTAGAACACACGCAATCTCCTTCTGAAGCCGATTATTTCAGCACTGAGGCTTATCTTTCAGGAAAATGGCAAGGGCAGTTAAAAACAAAATTACCTTCATTTGATGGTCAGGTACCGGAGCGTGAGGTTAAAATGGAGGACGGGATCTTTTTACCGAAATACCGTCTCCCAACTGAAGCTGAATGGGAATTCGCTGCATACGGCTTGATTGGTAATACTATTGGAGAACGGATCACGGATCGCCGAATTTACCCATGGAATGGTCATGGCGTGCGTAATGCAACGGATAAGTATTTAGGACAGATCAACGCAAACTTTGTGCGTGGTGCGGGTGACTATATGGGTACTGCGGGTTTCTTAAATGATAATGCTGATGTGACAGCTCCCGTGTATAGCTACTGGCCGAATGATTATGGTTTGTATAATATGTCAGGTAACGTTTGTGAATGGGTAATGGACGTATATCGCCCGAATACACTTCAGGATGCTGACGAGTTCCGCCCTTTCCGCGGTAATGTGTTTAACACCCAGGTTCGCGACAGTACAACGCTTATCGGTGGATTAGGTGGAGAGATCGTTACAAACGTTGACGGTCCTATTTACCAAAAATTCAAACACAAAGTAAACAACCCTACCCAACATGGTGTAAGTGTTGAACCTGTTGAAGTAACAGACAGTGTTCTTGCGATCATGACCAACGATCCGCAGGGCAACAATAATGCTACACCAGAAGGCAAAACAGATATTCCTGGCCGTGTTAAATGGAGAGAGGTTTCCAGCGCAGTGTCTACGGATAATCTGGATGAGCGTAGAAATTATAAAGCAGCTGATTATATCAATTATATGGATGGTGATGTAAATTCAAGTATTTACTTTGCTGAGGGTGAAGACGCATATAGTGACAAGTCAGGTAAACTGATGTATGAATACGCTAAAACGTCTTTGATCAATGACAAATCACGCGTGTTTAAGGGTGGTAGCTGGAGAGACCGTGCGTTTTTCCTTGTGCCGGGAGCCCGCAGATATCTTGATCAACGTCAATCAGCTGCATGGTTAGGTTTCCGTTGTTCTATGACCCGTGTGGGTAGCCCTGTTGGTTTAGGAGGTAAATAATCACTGTTGATAAATATTCTAAAACCCTTAGGTTTCACCTAGGGGTTTTTTTATTTTGTGGCATATTTAGAGGAAAATTATGAAGGATCTTTACCGGATTTACCTTGATTCAGATCAAAAGATTTGTACGGACACCCGAAAACTGGAACAGGGCTCCTTATTTTTTGCGCTAAAAGGAACAAACTTTAACGCCAATGAATTTGCTAAAAAGGCGATTGAGTCGGGGTGCAGCGCGGCCATTGTGGACGACGAAAAATATGTAACAGACAACAGGATCATACTTGTGAAAGATGTTCTGCTTTGCATGCAACAGCTTGCAAATTATCACCGCAGGCAGTTTAAGATCCCTTTCCTGGCTATTACAGGAAGTAATGGCAAAACAACCAACAAAGAGTTAATACAGGCCGTTCTGTCTAAAAAATACAACACGCTTGCCACCATCGGCAATCTCAATAATCATATAGGTGTTCCACTTACGCTTCTGCGTTTAAAAAAGGAACATGAGTTCGCGATCATTGAAATGGGAGCTAACCATCAGGGCGAAATTGAAGAACTATGTAAAATTGCGGAGCCGGATTACGGGCTCGTCACAAATATTGGCAAGGCGCACCTGGAAGGATTTGACGGGATAGAGGGCGTTAAGAAGGGAAAGAGCGAGCTGTACAGGTTTTTAAAATCAAGAGGAGGAAAGGCTTTTATTAATGGTGACGATGAGGTCTTGTACGCGCTGGCATTCGAAAATGATAAAATTACTTATGGAAGCAAAAAACTGTATGATGTAATTGGCAAAGACTACACACGCGACGAAACGGTGAGCTTTAAAATAACAACGCGCTACGGAGGCAAGGATTGGAGTAAAATAGACATGATCAATACTCGGATCATCGGCAACTATAATTTTATAAACTGTCTGGCGGCGGCCTGCGTGGGGAATTATTTTAAAGTAGAGGATGTGTTGATTAAAGAAGCGCTTGAAAATTATTTACCAAATATGAACCGGTCGCAGCTGGTAAAAACAAGCCGTAATATCCTTATACTTGATGCTTACAATGCGAACCCAAACAGTATGAAGGCCGCCATAGAAAATTTTGCCGGATACAAGGCCGAGTGTAAGCTCCTGCTTTTAGGTGATATGTTCGAGTTAGGCGAGTATAGCAGCGAAGAGCATCAAAAACTTGTTGATCTGATCAGGGAAAATAACTTCACAGATGTTATACTGGTTGGAGATGAGTTTTATAAGTTACAGGATTCAGATCCGATAGCTATCGGATTTAAAAAATTTAAAACAACGGCAGAATGCAGGGAGTATCTTCAAAAAAAGAATATATCCGGAAACACTGTGTTGATTAAAGGTTCAAGGGGTATGAAAATGGAAACTTTACAGGAGGTATTATAATGATGGGTTATTTTTCCAGGAATAAACTTATTGGTTTTATTTTAATTGCAATGCTGGTTGGCCTTGTATTAGGCTATGGAATTAACATTTCTATTACCGGCAATGCGTTTCGATGCGACGAAACAAGACTAGAACGCATTCAGGATCCGGGTGTGAAAGAGCGGGTCGCGGAAGCCATTCATAAATTCGAAGAAAAAAAGCTAAGCGAAAACAAAAAGAAAGTAGCTTCAAATTTCTCTATTCTCAGCGATATATTTCTGCACCTGATCAAAATGATCATTTCTCCGCTTGTATTGGCCGTACTTGTCATTGGTGTTGCAAAAGTCGGTGATTTTAAAAGTGTTGGCAGAATTGGTTTAAAAACACTCATTTATTTTACCTCTGCCACGCTTATTGCCCTGGCACTGGGCCTGATAATTGTAAATGTGTTTGAGCCAGGAAAAGCGCTTCACCTTGATAAGCCCGCCGTAGGAATAGAAACGGGAATTAAGTCAACAACCCAGACTCCCAAAAATTTTATCGACCATGTTATTCCTGAAAGTATTATTAGATCTATGGCAGCGAATGATATCTTACCTATTGTTGTATTCGCGCTGTTTTTTGGGATCGCGACAGCTGCCGTAGGAGAGTCGGGAAAGCCGATAATCAGAGCGTTCGACAGTTTGAGCCATGTTATGTTTAAAGTGACAGGTTATGTCATGAATTTTGCGCCCCTGGGAGTTTTCGGGGCCATTACAGCGGTGGTGATCCAGCAGGGACTTGATGTTTTGAGCGGTTACCGGAACCTGATACTCTGCTTTTTTGGGGGACTGATCTTTTTTGTTTTTGTGGTGCTGTTTATTGTTTGCCTGTTATTTAAAATAAATTACCTGCGTCTGTTGAAAGATATAAAGGAGCCGATCCTGCTGGCTTTTAGCACCGCAAGTAGCGAAAGCGCTATGCCTAAAACGATTGAAGCTTTGGAAAAGCATGGAATCAGTAACCGGATAGTGAGTTTTGTGCTTCCCCTTGGTTATTCTTTTAACCTGGATGGAAGCATTATGTACATGACATTTGCAACCGTATTTATTGCTCAGAGCTATGGCATCGATATTTCAGCCGGCGACCAGATAAAAATGATGCTGATCCTCCTCATCACAAGTAAGGGGATGGCGGGGGTGCCACGAGCATCACTGGTGGTTATTGCCGGAATGTTAACAATGTTTAAAATTCCTGTTGAGGGCCTGCTTCTGCTTCTTGCTGTAGATCAGTTTTTAGACATGGGACGGAGCGCTACAAATGTGGTGGGGAATGCGGTGGCGAGCGCAGTTGTGGCACGGCTGGAAGGGGAGAAATTCTGATAAAACAGGATTAAAAACAAGCACTTAAAACGGTGGCGAGGGATGCATTTACCGCCTATACCCGTCGTTTTACACTTTCCGGTTTCTGTTTGGCCGATATGCCTTGTTTTTGTTTATTCTTTCTTGTTTTTCACAGCTAAATAAATGCTAAATTTGCCCTCTTTAAATAAACAAAAGTGGACAAAAAATCATTAATAGGACTGGGTCTGATTGCAATAATTCTTGGGGTATGGATGTATTTCAACGGACCTTCGAAGGAGCAGATCGCCAGGAACAAACAAGTAAGAGATTCTATTGAACTTGTTCAGAAAAAAATTGAAGCCGAAGAAGCTGCAAAAATGGCGGCGCTTCCTCAGCCTAAACAGGATACTCTTAAACAAAAAGTTGATCTGTCCGATTCCGCAAAGGCGGTTGTTTTAAATGATAACTACAGGGACTTTGCAGTTTCTGCCGTGGGTAAACCCGAAACGTTTGTCATAGAGAACGAAAATGTAAAGGCAACTATCTCCAATAAAGGCGGACAAATTGAAAAAGTAGAACTTAAGAATTATCACCGCTCGGGCCAGACCGCAAGCCTCA